>ERZ1035025.1-NODE-1-length-243028-cov-19.683397_pt1 | contig 243028 bp, 199 predicted proteins | sample MGYA00520619_ERZ1035025 | MGnify/ENA primary metagenome ERZ1035025 (study PRJEB33766, sample SAMN09781742) | gut metagenome | biome: gut microbiome | host: Homo sapiens | place: Madagascar | study: EMG produced TPA metagenomics assembly of the PRJNA485056 data set...
TACCTACACCGTCTCCCTCGCTGCGGCAAAAGACCTGGGCTATACCATAGAGAGCGACGGCAGCTACACCGTGACCTCCGCCGATGGCCTGATGAATATAGCCGAATTAGTGAACGGAGGTAAGACCGACATTAACATTACCCTCGACAAAGACATTGACCTGACGGGCAAAGGCTGGACGCCGATAGGCACAAACTACGACAACTCATACACGGGCACCTTCGACGGCGGCGGCCATACCATCAAGGGGCTGACCGTTACGACAAATGACCAATTTGTGGGTCTGTTCGGCTATCTCAATAGAGCTGGTACGGTGAAGAACGTGGTGATGGAAGGCATACAGATAACAAGCAATCACATGTTTGGCTGTACTGGCGGCGTGGTAGGATATAGCTGGGGCACCATTGAAAACTGCTCGGTGTCGGGCAGCGTCAGCGGCACGGATTGTGTCGGCGGTGTGGTGGGTTCACAAAAGGCCGGTTCCATCATCGGATGCAGCTCCTCTGCCACAGTGAAGGGAACGCACTATGTCGGCGGTGTGGCAGGAGAAAAATGGGGCACCATGATCGCTTGCTATGCCACAGGCAACGTGACCTTAGAAATAGGCTCCCCAAAGAATCTCTCTGGCGGCGGTGTAGTGGGATTAAACGGAGGAAGCCGCGTCCTTGCCTGCTATGCCATTGGCAACGTAAATAGTAAGGGTAGCAGCACCGGCAATGTGCATATCGGCGGCTTGTTTGGAGATAACTACACCACCGTGACCGCCTGCTACTGGAAGAACAATCATGAACAAGGCATCGGCTACAATAGGGAAAGCACCGGAGCCACGAAGGTGGACGGCTCTGTCGTTACCTGGCAGAACGCCGTTGATGCCATGAACCGCGCCTTGCAGAACGTAGGCTCAGAGTGGCGTTACGAACTTAACGGAACATTGCCTACCTTGAGGAAACAGTAAGCCGTTGCGGGCGGGTGTGCATTCTTCGCAATTCTATAGTTTTGCCCCCTAAAGACTTCTGTGAAAATCTGTGCAATCTGTGGGAGGATTTTTACCTGAAGGGGCATACTTGCTTTGTTGGTGCAGTGGGGACCACTGCACCCCCTAAAAAAACAAAGAGCAATAAAGTGATTACAACATAGAAACAACAAAAAGGGTGCACGAAGCACCCTTTTTGTTTGTTAGTATCTGAAGTGTTTTCACCCCTTGCTTACAACTTCTTGAACACGCCCTGCATCTGCTCGCCGAGTCCGATGGTGTAGCCCTGCGATACAAATACTACGCGGTTGAAAGTGTCGGCGATGATAAACATCGGCATCTGCTTCTCGTTCATCAGCTTCATCTCACGTGCTATCTGCTTGCGTACCGATCCGTCCTTGTCGAGGGCGAACTGCACGGTAGACGGCAGACCCTGGAACTCGTCGTGGTTGAACTTGGCTGCGTCGGCTTCGCTCTCGAAGAGCAGTACTATCGGACGGCCCCATGCCTCGAACGCTTCCTTCATCTTCTCGATGTCGTGCAGAGCGTGGTTGGTTGGTTCTTGACCTACGCCGAGGATGCCTACAACGTAATAGCCGCGACCGGTCTGTGAGAGCAGACTTACTTCCTTGCCGTCCTTTGTAACGAGGCTTTCTGAGTTGAACGAACCGATTACTGTCACTTCGTTGGTGTTTTGGCGAATCTCAAGAGGCAGTGTTGTTGTCTGACCCTTTACAATCTCGAAGATACGGTTTGATGCGAGTACGCTGCCGTTTGCAAGACGTGTACCCGTGGTGAGCATGTATGTGCCGGCGTCGAGCTTGTAGCCGTTCTTGAACGTGTTGCTCCATGTCGTGCCGTTGCCCATGTCTGCCTGACCCTCCTCGAAGTTCAGCAGATGAGCCGTACCGTTTTCTATGCGGCTGATTGTGAAGTGGCTGTAATACTTCGGGTTGTCGAGCAGCTTAGTAGGCTCGTATGTCAGCACGATTGTGCCAAGCGCGGCAGCAGTAGATGTCTTCTCGGCTGTGTTGTCGAACTTCACATCCTGCCATTCGCCGTTGGTTTTTTGGTGCACTTCTTTAGGGGGTGCACTTGTCTCAAGTGCACCAACAGAAGTTGGTTGGTGCACCCCTTTATTGGTTTTTTTGTGCACTTCTTTATTGGTTTTTTGGTGCACTTGAGACAAGTGCACCCCCTGGGATTTGTACTGTATCTTGCCCGTCACAGCGTCCTTCCGCGCTTCGATGCCGAGGCTGCGAGCCACGTCGACGAAGAAGATGTCGCGCGAACGCTCGTCGGTAATCTTCGACTTCATCACGCCAACCGGAGTCTGTGCGATGCGCAAAGCCTTCTTGTCAGGGTTAAGACGAATGTTCTTCTTTATCCACTCAACAAGCTTCATCGGGTCGGCGCGGAAAGCGTCGGCAGTCTTCTTGCTGAACGCCTTCTCGAAGTACTGCTTGAACGGTATTGTAATCAGCTCGTCCTCAACACGCGGCGAGAGCTGGTCGGTCGTTGCGTTATAGCTGTCCTCAAGAATCTCGGTTGTGATATCGCGCAAGTCCTTGTCGCTGAGTGTGGCGAGTATGCCCATCACGCGGTCTTCGTTGTCGCTGTGGCGGTTGATGAAGTCGACGATAGTCTGCTTGTTGCCGCGCGACTTGAAGATATACTCTGCTCCGCGCTCACTGATGCGCTTCGCCTCCTCCATAGTGGGGAAGGTGGCTGTGTATGCCTTGCGGATGCTGTCCTCAAGAGCAAAGCGGCGCTGGTTCTCCTTGTGCATCTCGTCGCTGACATAAGGCAGCTGTGGGTCTTCCTTCGGTGGAACGAGGTCCAAGTAGGTGCTGGTAGGGGGTGCACTTGTCTCAAGTGCACCAACAGAACAGTCAGGAAGTGCACCAACAGAGCTGGCTGGTGCACTTGAGACAAGTGCACCCCCTGAGAGTGCAGCAACAGAACCGGTTGGCTGCGTGGGTATGGCAGGGATGCCATACCCTCCTACAAGTGCGCCCCCTGGGAGGGTGAGTGTTGCTTCCTTTTGCTTGCCGAACGAAACCTTCTGATATGCATACTTGCCGTCCTTCGATGCCCATACCACCAAGTCACCGATACCTGCAGATAGCGACGTGTGGCCCTTTGCGTCGGTGTACTTCGTTACTGCCGTGAAAAATTCAGCGTAGTTGTAAATCTTGAACTCGACACGTGCGTTCTCCACCGGCTTGCCTTCGCTGTCCTTGACGTAGAAGTCTACCGAAGCAACCGGCGCATAGTTGGACGTGAGGTTTATTTCTGTGAAGTTGCTTGTGCGCAGCATCACCTCCTCAGGTCCGTTATAGTCGCCGAAAGCGCGTGTGTGCATGAGCATTGCTCGCGAAGCCGGAGCGTTGAACCAACCGAGGTTGAGCACCGGTTCTGGTTCGCAGGCGCCGAGGAAGTACCACTTGCCGTCTGCCCACGCTTCTACCCAGGCGTGGTTGTCGTCGGTGTGAGCCCAACGCGGTGTGTACACCTGGCGTGCAGGTATGCCTACGGCTCTGAGCGCTGCAACGGCAAACGTACTCTCTTCGCCGCAACGTCCGGTTGCGGTCTTGAGCGTTGCGAGAGGTGCCGATGTACGGGCATCTGAAGGCTGGTAGGTCACCTTCTCGTGGCACCAGTGGTTCACCTCGATGATAGCATCCATCATCGACATACCCTTGATGCGGTCCTTCAGTTCGTTGTAGAACACCGATCGTGCATTGTCCAAAGCCTCGTTGTTGACACGGATTGGCACAACGAAGTGGCGGAAAAGCAACTCCGGAACGTTCTTGCCCCAGGGCATCTCCTCGCGAGCCTTGAACGCCATGCGTACATTGTCGGCGAAGAACGAAGTGGGGTAGTCGGTGACATCGGCAAGCGGCATGTAAGCATAGAGGAACTTCAACGCTTCCTGCTCGTCAGCCGTAAGCTTTTCTTTCTGTGTGTTATAGAATGTCTTGCCGACTGTCTTCACACGCTCCTTGAAGATGTTCTCTACTGTGTTGCGGTAGTTGGCGTCGGATATGAATTGCCCTTGCGCATTCGCCGTGAGGCTCAATGCGAATATAGAGGCAGAGATGAGTATTTTTTTCATTCTCGTTAAAAGTATTTTGGTGCACTTATAGGAGGGTATGTGAATGATGGCTGCGTGGGTATGGCAGGGATGCCATACCCTCCTATGGTTTATGAAAAAGGAGACTATGGCGTGTGGTCATAGTCTCCTGTATGTGTTTAAAGTTAGGGTGTATCAACAGAGCTGGTTGGTGCACTTGAGACAAGTGCACCCCCTGAGAGTGTATCAACAGAACTGGTTGACTGCGTAGGTATGGCAGGGATGCCATACCCTCCTACAAGTCAATCTTGTTTACACGCTTCTCATGGCGACCACCTTCAAATGGAGTCTTGAAGAACTCGTCCATAATCTTCTCTGCTGTCTTGTTGTCGATGAAGCGACCCGGCATAACGAGGATGTTTGCGTCGTTGTGCTGGCGTGTGAGCTGAGCAATCTCTGGATTCCATACCAATGCTGCACGTACACCCTTATGCTTGTTGAGGGTCATTGCCATACCTTCACCGCTACCGCAGATGCCGATGCCAGGATAAACGTCACCGTTAGAGATAGCTTCACCTAACTCATGAGCAAAATCCGGATAATCGCAGCTCATATCGCTGTATGTACCGTAGTCCTTAAACGGAATGTTGTGGCTCTCAAGGTATTCAACAACAAATTTCTTCAATGCGTAACCTGCGTGGTCGCATGCAATGCCTACTGTCTTAATTTCCATAGTACTGTAGTTTTATTGGATTATTAATAAAGCAAGCTTATGCAGAATTTCTTACTTAACGTGAAGTTCTGCATAAGCTATGCCTGTTTATTTAGATAAATAATTTTTCACCTGCTTAAATACGTTCTCTGCGTTGAAGCCCAATTTCTCGTCGAGCACCTTGTAAGGAGCAGAGAAACCGAACGACTCAAGACCATATACCATACCCTCAACGCCTACGAGGCTCTGAAGTGTAACGGGGAGACCTGCTGTCATACCGAAGATCTTTGCGCCCTTCGGCAGTACAGACTCCTGATACTCCTTGCTCTGTGTACGGAACAGACCCTCAGACGGAACGCTTACGATACGTGTCTTGATGCCGTCAGCGTTGAGCAATTCGGCACCTGCGAGGAGTGTAGACACCTCCGAACCAGAAGCGAGGAGGATAACGTCATAGTTAGGATCGTCCTTAACGATGTATGCACCCTTGCGAACCTGAGAGTAGTCGGTGCCTTCGGGCAGAGAGTTCACGTTCTGACGTGAGCAAATCATCGCTGTCGGAGTGTCCATGTTCTCGTTAGCCATCTGCCAGCATACAGTTGTCTCGTCTGCATCAGCCGGACGGAATACGCGTACAGAGTCCTGACCCTTGTGGTTCTTCAGTTTCTCCATAAGGCGAATCTGTGCTTCCTGCTCAACCGGCTCGTGTGTAGGTCCGTCCTCACCAACGCGGAATGCATCGTGTGACCATACGAACTTGATTGGAACGCGCATGAGAGCTGCCATACGGATTGCCGGCTTCATGTAGTCGGAGAATACGAAGAATGTGCCGCAAGCCGGGATAACACCACCGTGGAGATACATACCGATGCAGACGCAAGCCATAGTAAGCTCGCTCACACCTGCCTGGAAGAATGCTCCGGTGAAGTCGTCTGGTGCAAGCTCGTGTGTCTTCTTGAGGAAACCGTCGGTCTTGTCAGAGTTGCAAAGGTCGGCTGAAGAGCAAACCATGTTTGGCACCTGCTCTGCCAGTACGCCGAGGCAGTTGGCTGAAGCTACACGAGTAGCTACGTCGCGCTTCTGAACGAGAGCACTCCAGTCTACCTTAGGAGCGTCGCCTGAGAACCAAGCCTTCATCTGTTCAGCCTTCTCCGGATTAGCCTTGCGCCATTCCTCTTCGGCATCATGTCTTTCCTTAACGATCTCGCGAAGCTCAGCGTTGCGCTTTTCGTAAAGTTCCTTAACGTCGTCGAATACTACGAACGGGTCGTTGAGGTCGCCGCCAAGGTTCTTCACTGTGTTCTCGTATGCGCCGCCACCGAGCGGTGCGCCGTGAGTCTTCACGCTGCGCTCGTAGCTTGATCCGTCTTCCTTGCGTGCGCCCTTAGCCATAACGGTGTGACCGATGATGAGTGTAGGACGATTCTCTTCCTTGTTAGCGAGGATAAGAGCAGCGCGGATCTCGTCAGGATCGTTACCATTGATTTCAAGAACGTTCCAACCCCATGATTCGTACTTCATGCGTGTGTTCTCGCGCATCACGACATCGCACTCTGTAGAGAGCTGAATCTCGTTAGCATCGTAGAACATGATGAGGTTGTTGAGCTTAAAGAGGCCAGCGATACGGCCTGCGCCCTGTGATATCTCTTCCTGAACTCCACCGTCAGAGATGTAGGCATAAATCTTGTGCTGCATCATGGTGCTGCCAAGACGAGCCTCAAGGAACTTCTCTGCAATAGCAGCACCTACAGCGTAGGTGTGTCCCTGACCGAGCGGTCCAGATGTATTTTCTATTCCATGAATAATGTCACGCTCAGGATGTCCCGGACATACAGTTCCCCACTGACGGAATGTCTTCAAGTCGTCAATTGTGTACTTGCCCTGCAGAGCGAGAGCTGAGTAGAGCATAGGAGACATGTGACCAGGATCAAGATAGAAGCGGTCGCGGCCTTCCCATGTCGGCTGATCTGGATCGAACACCAGGAACTCCGAGAAAAGAACGTTGATAAAGTCAGCACCACCCATAGCACCGCCCGGGTGACCTGATTTGGCTTTTTCTACCATCGATACAGCAAGCAGTCGGATGTTGTCTGCCGCATGGTTCATTAAATCCTTATTATTCATTTTATTATTTAAAGTTTAACAGTTTCTTTGTAGAAAAATAGGTTTTAAATTATTTTACACAGTCTTTTAATCACCATTTTTCGTCGTTTCCTTTTGCAAAGATAGCGAATATAGTTGATATAACGGCTATATTAATTGCGGAATTTAAAAATAATTCTATAATTTGCCGACTTTTACTTGTGCTTAGCTCCTAATTTTACTATAACCTACGAGGCGATATGTGCGCTGTCCTATACCTTTATAGTATATAAGCATTTGATAGCTGTTTTCGGTTTGGAAAAAGTTGCCTTCTGTTGAAACCGGATGCAGGCTGTTGTCGTTGTGCTTCGTGAGGTACTGATAGGAGTAGTAACCTTGCTTCAGTGGCACGTTTGCCTCATAAAGCTTTGTCTGCTCGTTGTAGCTCATCTCGTATTGCGGCGTGAAACGATCGTTTGTCCATACGCCGTTGATAAACACTCTGCCGTTCTGTCGTGGTGCTTGTAGGCGGAAGTTGACGACGACGTATTCCGAGATGCGGTCGTTTTCGATGTTGTCGCTGTTGCGTATGTAAAAACTGCCGTTGGCATCTTCGTCGTAAACATAGCTTGGGCGTGGCAGGTCAGTCCATATCTGTGCGTGGTAGTTGGTGCCGTCCCACCATGTGTTCTCAATGCCAAGGGTGGGGTGGGTGACATCAAGTATCTCGAACTTATGATACTCGTTGCCTCCATCGAAGATGAGGTTGCGGTTGTACTCCCAACGTAGTCCGCTTCCGGTTTGGTATTGTGGCGTAGGGTTTATGCGGGCGGTGCTCCAACGCCCGTTTTGCATGACGACGGTGTACAACTCGGTGCTTGGATTAGTGATGTTAAGAGCAGAGTAGTTTATTTCTGCTCCCACTTGCTGATGGGCTTTGTTGATGCTGATGTCTGTGTTTGTGGTTACGGACATGCTTGCCTTTACGAGTGGTTCCACTATCATGAAGCAAGCCGTGAAAATAGTGTCGCCGTTGTTCTCGTCGTAAACTGTCAGACGATAGTTGCCGCTCATTTTGATGCGGCAATTCTCGTTGGGGATAGAAAGGCGATAGTGGGTGTAGAGGGTGTTGGTGTTGAGCGATTCTTCTATGTCGTCGATGGTGCAGCCATCGGCAAATCCTTCGCAATAGTCGGAGTCGAAAATGCCCTCCGATACACTCCAGTCTGCCTCGCAGTGTTGTAGGCGATATACGTAGCGATGATATTCGTGTGTGAGGTCGTCGAAACTGATGTTTATCGGTTCGCCGTTAAGCGTGGCTATAGGCATGGATAGCCAGTCCTTGCCTGCCACTACCTGCAATGATGCAATATTCTCCGACTTGATGTCGTTGTATTGCGCAAAGCTGTTAGTGGTGACAAATGCCGACAATGTGAGTATTAATGCCAATAGGGTCGTTCTCATAGTTTGCTATTTGTGGGGTGTGGTCTTTCTGCTTTAAAAGTCGACCGACAGTTTGACGTTGATTTGTCTGCCCGTCAGATAGTTAGGCACGGCGTATTGCTGTCCGGTGACATCTGTAATCCAGTAGTAGGAGTTTACGTTGTTGATGCCGAAGAGGTTCAGACACTCAGCTCCAACCCACAGGTTGCGAATTGGGTTGCGCTTCTTGTGACGGTCGCTGTTGTCGATGATGCGGTAGTTCAAGCCAACATCTGCGCGTTTGTATGCCGGAGCACGGAACACGTTCGATTCGAGCTCGCGGTGTGGGGCAGAGAAGGGCAGACCATCGGCAAGTGCCAACTTGAGCGACATCTTCCAGCGTGTTGTGCCAGGGAAGTAGTCGGTGAAGAAGAGGTTGACAGCATAGCGCTGGTCGGTAGGCAGGGGGATTGACTTGCCGTTCAGCTTCATGCTTGTGTTCATCAGCGATAGCGACACCCACGAGTCTGTACCCGGCACAAACTCACCGAAGAGTTTGAGGTCTAAGCCTGCTGCATGTCCGCTGCACATATTGTCGCCATAATACACCACCTTCACGTTGTTCACGCTGTAAGGCACAAGGTTGCCAAGTGCCTTGTAGTATGCTTCGGCTGTGAACTTGAACGGGCGGTTGTTCATCTTGAAGCGGTAGTCGAAGCCTGCAATGAAGTGTATCGAACGCTGGCTCTTCGCCTTACGGTTGAGCGAGGCGTATGTAATGCCGTTCGTTGTAGTGGTGTCGCGTATCTCCTTAAAGAAAGGTGCTTGATAGTACAAACCCGTAGCAAAGCGCATCGTTATGTTCTCGTTGAATGCCGGAATGATGCCCAACGACAGACGCGGGCTGAGTATTGTCTCCTTCGTGAAACTCCAGTAGGCGAGACGTAGACCGTAGTTCAACGTGTAGAGTGTCTTGCCTTCCGAACCGGTGAAGCGGTATGTGTCCTGCGCATACGCCTCTACACGATTGGCTGTAAGCGTGTTCTTTGCACGCATACTGTAAATCATATAAAGATCCTTGCCAGTGTGCGGAATGCTGTATTTGCTTGAGTCGCGCATTTCATATTCTACCGAGTTCTCCTCAATGTGCTCCCACTTGTAGGTGAATGCAGCCTCAATGTCGTGCTTCTTCTGCTTCGTCTTGAACAACAGTTTGGCACTCTCCACGTGAGCCTTCAGGTAGTTGCGCGTGTGCTGGAAGTAGGTGCCGACACCGAGATTTTCGCTTGTTTCGGTCTGCGTGAGCCAGTACTGTCCTTGTATGTCGTACTTCTCCTGCTCGCGTGTGTTGAACGCAGAAGCGATGAGCGAAAGGCTTGTGTTCTCGTTGAATTTGCGAGTGATGCCCAATGAACCGAAGAAGGTGCGGAACACGTCTTTCTCCTGTCCATCGAAGTACACCTTGAATGCCTTTACGTTCTCCATCGTGCCGAAATTCGTCTCTCGATCTTCAGGTGTGAAGTTATAGTGGTTGTCCGAGATGTTGCCGAGGAACTTGATGTCCCAGCGCTTGTTGGGCGAGTAAGTAAGATACGTCTGATAGTCGATGAACGTAGGCTGATACTCGCCCTTGGTGTCCATCGAGCCTAATAGATATTTAGTTGTCTTGTAGCGCAGACCATTGCTCCACGAGAACTTCTTGTTGCTCATGCCGACGAATGCGCTTGCTCCAAGCATACTGGCTGTGGCTGACGCTTCGAAGCGTTTCGGACGGCGATACTCGATGTTCAGTGCCGACGACATCTTGTCGCCATAGCGTGCCTCGTAGCCACCGGTTGAGAAGCCAATCTTCTCCACCATATCGGGGTTGATGACCGAGATGCCCTCCTGCTGTCCGCTTCTTACAAGGAACGGGCGGAATATTTCCACATTATTTATATATACACTATTCTCGTCGAACGAACCACCACGCACGTTGTACTGCGATGAAAGCTCGCTGTGGGTAGATACGCCAGCCTGGCTTTGTATCATTTCCTCTACGGCGTTGCCCGTAGTAGAGGGCATACTCTTTAGATGCTCTTTGCTCAATTCCTGCGTTTGTCCCGTCTCGATGCGCTTGCCTGTGATGGTTACTTCCGACAGGGCATTGTCGCTGCTGTGCAGAACAACCTGCATTGTCTGTTTACCACGTGGACGGCGCAATGTGCGAACTTTGGTCTTGTAACCGACCATTGAAAATCTGATTTCAACAGAGTCGGCAGATTGAAGTTGCAGACTATAGTCGCCTTTAAGCGAGGTCATTGTCATCTTGCCTTGTTTAGGGCATGATACGGATGCAAATTCTACGGGGTCGTTGTTCTCGTCAATGACCCTTCCACTTAAGGTGAATGTTTGCGCCTGAGCAGATACGAAAGCGCATAGACATATTATTTGAAGTATAAACAATTTCAGTTTCATACATAATATAACGAAAATAGTGTCGATTTATTGTATTATTGCAGCGTAAAAGCACTTGAATTTCTGAAAAAGAATTAAAGAGTGTAATTTTTACAAATATTATTTTGTAATTATTGTAAAAAAGTATATCTTTGCAGTAGTAAAATGAAAAGAATATAGACAATGAAACATAACGACGCAGTAACAAGACTTGTAGAACATGGCATCAAGCCTTCTGTTCAGCGCATTCAGATTATGCATTATCTGATGACTCACTTTACTCATCCTACAGTGGAGGAGGTGCATAAGGCTTTACTACCTAAGGTGCCTACACTTAGCCGTACCACGGTGTACAACACGCTCAGAATGTTCTCAGAGCACAATGCTGCTCAGATGATAACAATCAACGAACATCGTGTTTGTTATGATGGCGATGTGAGCCTTCATGCACATTTCATCTGTAAGTGCTGCCGAAAGGTGTACGACATTTTCGACGAAGTGTCGGATGTTGTAAATCGCAAAGAGTTGGCAGGTCACAAAATCGACGACGTACAGCTATATTATAAAGGTGTATGTAAAGAGTGCTTGGCAAAGCAGGCTGAAACTGCAGTCGGATAATTAATAGATAAGGCTTTTTTAATATAAATACTATTAACTCTTAAAAACAGAAGAATTATGAAGAAGAAATTTATTTGCACAGTATGCGGTTATATTCACGAAGGTACAGAGGCTCCTGAGAAGTGTCCAGTTTGCAAGGCTCCGGCAAGCAAGTTTAAGGAACTGAACGATCCGACAGAGGGTCCAGCTTTTGCAACCGTTCATACTCTTGGTGCTGCTCGCGATGAGGAGGCTACACCAGAGATGATTAAGGATCTCGAGACTCACTTCAACGGCGAGTGCGGTGAGGTAGGTATGTATCTCGCAATGAGCCGTCAGGCTGACCGTGAGGGCTATCCAGAGATTGCAGAGGCATTCAAGCGCTATGCTTTCGAGGAGGCTGAGCACGCAAGTAAGTTCGCAGAGCTTTTGGGCGACGTTCTGAAGGATACCAAGTCGAACCTTGAGGCTCGTATCGCTGCTGAGCGCGGTGCTTGCGAGGACAAGTTCCGTATCGCAAAGAACGCTAAGGCTGCCGGCATGGACGCTACTCACGACACCGTTCACGAGATGGCAAAGGATGAGGCTCGCCACTGTGCTGGCTTCATGGGCTTGTACAAGCGTTACTTCGAGAAGTAAAACATCTTCGTAGTCGTACAAACGGCTATATGATGTAGCATAATAAAAGAGGATGCATTAGGCAAATGTTGTTGTCGGTGCATCCTTTTTTCGTTGTGTATCGTCCGCCGCCCAATCGGATTGCGTCCGCCGTCTGCACCGTTTGCGTCCGCCACCCAGTCGGATTGCGTTCGGTGCACGATGATTTATCTTGATGTTTAAGCATGAAAAAAAGGTGTGTCAGAACTCTGCAATCGGAGCTCTGACACACCCTTTGTTGTTTTGCGACCAATGGTCTTGTCGTTATTATCCGCAGAAGAACAGCACAACGAGCTGCGCTGTGAAGATACGCAGGAACATACTCAACGGATAAACCGTAGAATAGCCGATAGCAGGAGCCTCGCGCGAGCAAACAGAGTTGGCGTAAGCGAGGGCTGGTGGGTCGGTGTATGTACCGGCAAGCATACCCATAATGGTAAAGTAGTTGAACTTGTACTTCATGCGTGCTATAGTGCCGACAATCAGGATAGGGATGATTGTGATGATGAAACCAGTCAATACGTACAACAGACCATCGCCTTCCACTACTGTGTTCCAGAAGTTAGCACCAGCCTTTATGCCCACACTCGCAAGGAATAGAACAAGACCAATCTCTCGAAGCATCATGTTTGCCGATGTCGTGGTGTAGGTGTTGAGCTTCATGCGGTGGCCGAAGCGACCGATAAGAATGGCGATGATAAGCGGACCGCCAGCGATACCGAGCTTCAACGGAACCGGCATTCCTGGTATAGCGAACGGAATGCTACCGAAGATGATACCGATGAAGATACCGATGAAGATTGTTGCCACATTCGGTGCATCAAGACGCTTCACAGAGTTGCCCATCAGCTCGGCGATGCGGTTCACGTTGTCCTCCGGACCTACTACGAGAATTTTGTCGCCTACCTGGAAACGGTAGTTGCGGCTTGCGAAGAGGTCCATGCCCTGACGCGAAAGACGTGTTACGGTTACACCGTATACAGACGAGAAATGCATCTTGCCGAGTGTCTTACCGTTCATAGACGAGTTGGTTACGACGATGCGGCGCGAAACGAGCGGCTGCTTGCTTTCGTTCTCCTCCCACTCAGTCTCCAACTCCGGACCGATGAACGCCTGGATAGCCGGTGCGTCAGCCTCAGCACACACGACGAGTACCTCGTCGCCCATGTCGAAGACTGTGCGGCTGTTAGGTATGCTGTATTCGCCGTTCTTGAAGAGGCGCGAGAACACAACGTCGCGGTTGAGGAAGTCGCTAATCTCTGCAACTGTACGGCCAGAGAGGTATGCATTGTTCACCTTGAGGTGCATCTGATGCGGTTTAGCCTGTGGGTTCTCAGCTTCTTCTGCTTCAAGTGCCTTCTCCTCCTCCTCAAGCTTGGTGCGGGTGAGGAAACGGATGGCGATGGTAGCACCGATGATGCCTACTACGCCAAGAGGGTAAGCGCAGGCATAACCGGACGCAATCTGTGGCAGTTCGCCGTAGGTCTGTTGCCATACAGAGCTGAGCGCTTCGTTTGCAGCACCAAGACCCGGTGTGTTGGTTACGGCTCCGTAGAGTGTGCCCACCATCATCGGGAGGTTCGACTTCACATTAGTGTCGAAGAAGAGATAGTAGCATGCAAACATAACGCCTACGTTCAGCAAGATAGCTGTGGTAGAGAGCAGGTTGAGCGTTACACCGCCTTTCTTGAAGCTCTCAAAGAAGCCAGGACCGACCTGCAAACCGATGCAGAACACGAACAGAATAAGTCCGAAGTCCTGAACAAAGGTCATGGTGTCCTTGGGGGCAGTGAAGCCAACATGGCCTGCTAAGATACCAGCGAAAAGCACCCATGTTACACCGAGTGATATGCCGCCAATCTTAATCTTACCCAGCAGAATGCCGACTGCGATGACAGTGGCATAGAGTAGGGCGATATGGGCAATCGACTCAGTATTGGTGAATAGGTTGATTATCCAATCCATTTTTTAGTGTTTTAATGTTTTAATAGCTTTATTATAGTGTTATATAGTTTCTATACTCTGTTTGGCTTTCGTTTGAAATAGCAATTGTGATAGATAACTAAAATGTAAAATTCAAGACCGACAGTAAAAGATGCCGGTCTTGAATTGTATGATTTCAAATGCTTAGTAGCTGCGAGCAATCAGTACACGCTGTGTAGCCGGCTTGCCTGAAACCATGTCTACGCCCGGTGTCTGCTCGAACATGAATGGCACGCAGCGGATTGTAGCCTGAGTCTCCTCCTTGATCTTAGCCTCAGTCTCGGCTGTGCCGTCCCAGTGGCAGAGGAAGAAGCCGCCGTCCTTGATGCGCTCCTTGAACTCCTCGTAGTTGTCGCACTCGTAGATGTGAGCGTTGCGAAAGTCGAGAGCCTTCTTGTAGATGTTAGCTTGGATATCCTCGAGGAGCTGTTCAACGTATTCAACGATGCCGTCGAACGAGCGTGTCTCCTTCTCGAGAGTATCGCGACGCATGATCTCGATAGTGTTTTCTTCGAGGTCGCGACCACCCATAACGAGGCGTACAGGCACACCCTTCAGCTCATAGTCGGCGAACTTGAAGCCTGGACGCTTGTTGTCTGCGTCGTCGTACTTCACGCTGATACCTGCTGCGCGCAACTGGCTGATAACCGGAGCGAGCTTCTCGGAGATAGCCTGCAGCTGCTCTGCGTTCTTTGTGATAGGCACGATGACAACCTGGATAGGAGCGAGCTTCGGAGGAAGCACGAGACCATTGTCATCAGAGTGAGTCATAATGAGTGCACCGATAAGACGTGTAGATACGCCCCATGATGTAGCCCATACGTACTCCGGCTTGTTCTCCTTGTTGAGGAATGTAACGTCGAATGCCTTTGCGAAGTTCTGACCGAGGAAGTGTGACGTGCCACTCTGCAGAGCCTTACCGTCCTGCATCATTGCCTCAATAGTGTATGTGTTCAACGCACCTGCAAAGCGCTCTGTCTCGCTCTTTACGCCCTGAACGACTGGCACAGCCATCCACTTCTCTGCAAAGTCGGCGTAAACGTGAAGCATCTTCTTTGCTTCCTCTTCTGCCTCCTCCTTTGTAGCATGAGCTGTATGACCCTCCTGCCAAAGGAACTCTGATGTACGGAGGAACGGACGTGTGCGCATCTCCCAACGCATAACGTTACACCACTGGTTGCACATCAAAGGAAGGTCGCGGTACGACTGAATCCAGTTCTTGTATGTGTTCCAGATGATGGTCTCAGATGTAGGACGAATGATGAGTTCTTCTTCGAGCTTTGCTGCTGGGTCTACCTCGATGCCAGTCTTGTCCTCATTGGTACGAAGACGGTAGTGAGTAACCACTGCACACTCCTTAGCAAATCCTTCTACGTGCTCTGCCTCGCGGCTGAAGAACGACTTCGGGATAAGCATAGGAAAATAGGCGTTCTGTGCACCAGTTTCCTTAAACATAACATCAAGCTGATGCTGCATCTTCTCCCAGATAGCATAGCCATAAGGCTTGATAACCATACATCCGCGTACGGCTGATTGCTCAGCGAGGTCAGCCTTTGTGACGAGGTCGTTAAACCACTGGCTGTAGTTCTCTGAGCGCTTTGTGAGTTGTTTTAATTCTTTTGCCATTGAATTTATAAAGTTGTATTTGTATTTTCTGCTTTAAGTAAATAGCTTCTTATAGCGTGCAAAAATACAAAAAAAAAATGGTACAACTGCATGATGTGAAAAAAAACACATAACTTTGCACGATATTAAATAGAAAAGGATTATTGTTATCCAATGACTTGCTTTCTTGTAAAAATAACAAGTCTGCTAATTTAAGGTAAAACATCTTTTAAATTCTTGCATACAATTTATTTTGGAAGCCATTTCTACTTTTTCTTTCATCCTTACCTTTACTTGATTCCTTTTGTCTTTATATATTCTAATAAATCCTCATAATTACCATTAAATATATTTATATCCACTTTACTTTCATCTATACCGTTAACTTCTCCGTTATGAGAAAATTGCCACAATATATAGTTGTTAATATTTGGTTGTGAACTTTCTGGCGAAGCAATCCATACATCATACTTTTTCAGTTCATTGTCAGTTGCAATGAAAGTACGGTATATATTTGTGTTTGTATATATTATCGGAGAGACTTTATAATAGCGTTTCACTTCTGCAATCCACTCTTTAGCAATTGGAATTATCTCAGCAAACTTTTCGTCACTTATAGTTTTTCCATCTGCATTATTTTTTTCGAAATCAAGAACAGGAGGGAAATCTCCTTTTGAAAGAGGAGTATTTTGTATGTAATATTTAGCTTGTTCTTTGCCACTTGCAGTCATTGTTAGGAAATGGTATGCACCACACACCTTTCCACAACGTTTAGCCTCAGAATAGTTACTTTCAAATCGACTATCCCTTAGTTTGCTACCTTGCGTGGATTTTGCAATTGCAAACAATACTGGCTGTATATACCTATGGCTTTTATCCAATTTATTGCTTATTTCGCCTTCAGCATTGCAACTAAAAAACAAATCTTGCCACTTGATAATACCTTGATACCTTGAGATATCAATACCATACACTTTGTCACCAATATTGTAATTTGCATCTGGTACAATTTGCATGTTCCCATGATCAAAGAAACAGAAAGAGAGTTTATTATCTTTACTTTTTAATAAACCTAAACCATGTTTGTAGTCATTAAGCCAATAACCCCAATATTTTTTACCATCTTTATATTCTGCTACACCATATCCTGAGAATTTAGTGCCATTTAGCTCTCCTTCATAGATATATTTGTCAGATTCTATTTTTCCAGAAGCCATTATTCCATTTTCCCAAAAACCACTGTATGTAATACCGTCTTTCTTGAAGCGTCCTTCCCCATTAGGCACACCATTGGACATGTCGCCATAATATTTTCCATCATTCCATGATGTATATTTATAGGAGTCACTTATCCATACAAATAAAAGGTTTAGCAAAACACCCAAAATAAAGCTTCCTATGCTAATAACAACAATATTGATTTGTTGTTGTTTTTCTATTTTATTTTTAATCATAAATCTTCTATGTTTTTAAATTTGCTTTTCAAGCCATTTTATGTATGAACGTATACGGTCACTCTCTACAAGTTTATAGGCATTTTCATAATATTCTTTTTTCAATGCATAGTTTTTCTTATTTTTTCCAAGTTTATTACCTTTGTTAATCCAGTAGTTATATTCATCAGCAACAAGTTTATCAATGCGTTTGTTGTTTTCTATTCGTTTTCCATATATACTTTTGTGTATGCTATTGGCTTTGTCATAGTAGAAATATTTAGCGTCGAGGATTATTTGAATAGAAGCTTTGTTACCTTTTTTCTTTTCAGCTTTATCACAATATATTTGTGAGAGGTCAACATATCTTTTTAATTCTTTAGCCATAGAACTATTTTCTGAATGTATAGTCACTTTGGCGGGCTTTTGCATATCTACATCACCCGAATCAGCTTCGGCTGTATAAACAATTGATGCTTCATCTTCAGCGGCAATTACATCCATTTCTTTGGGCGAAGATGACGTTGTTGAGTTTATAATGTCTACAGTGAAGAATCCCATAGTAGCAAAAACTATAGCTATTATTACATAATGCAATGTTTTAACCTTTACGGTTTCTTTAGGTTCTGGTGTTTGTGTTGTTATCATCCTTCGTGTTCAGATTATTTATAAAGTCGTTGATTGTTTGTGTACGTTCTTCTTTGTCCTTTTCCATTGCTTTAGCAATGGCATTTCGTGTTTGATAGCTTATTGTTGCAGGCAAATTAGAATTTAAATAATCATATGATATTTCTGTACTAACTACAGGATCTTTAGCTGTCAACATGAAAAACAATGTTGCAGCAAGAGCATATACATCCGATGTAGGTGAGAATTGTTCTATACAAACATATTGCTCCATAGGTGAGTATCCGCAACTACAACATTGAGTATTGTTTATTGTTGTTAAATTGTCTTTTCTGTCATAATGTTTCGCAAGACCAAAATCAATAAGTACAGGAGATATTGTTTTATCATTATCTCTTGATTGTAGCATTATGTTATCAGGTTTTACGTCAAGATGTGTAATTTTTCTTGAATGTAAAAAGGATAATGTCTCTCCGATTTCATTTATTATACTTACTGCTTCTTTCTCGTTATAAGGACCTTTGGTTTCGACATATGTTCTGACACTACTTCCAATTATGTATTCCATTACATAATACGATGTGTTGTTGGCATTGAAAATCTCATTAACCCTAACAATGCCTTCATGCTTTCCATTTAGCATGTTTAGTCGCGTTGCTTCAGATTTGAAATTTTCTTGCATTTTATTAAAGAGTTCTTTTTGGCTGGAATTTACAATAACTTTGCCATTTGTTTCACGCTGACAACAATCTTTAATATAATGCTCTTTCAGACAAAAATACACCTTTACGGGAATATTATCCACCATAATTTTGGCAGAGACCTTATAGGTTATGCCAAAACCACCTGTGCCAAGAACTTGTTCTATTGTATATTTATGTTTAGGACTTTCAACAAAAGTACCTTCCTTCAATGTATTCATATTATTTATTATTTAAGAGGTATACCGCAATATTGACAATATTTTTTTTGTTTGAGGACTTTATATGGAATAAATCCAAGGAATCTATGACAATGAGGACAGACATATTCAGCTTGCATTTTTGTATTAAGAGTAGCCAATGCTATATTTTTCTTTTCAAGTACTTTTTCTCCAACAACAATTGCTATAACCATAATCGTTACAAGAACAGTGGCTGATACTATTACATTTTGCCCTACAACTTGAGTTAACATAGTTGTTATAATTGGAGTTAATAGGCGAATAGAGTTAACATACATACTATACCTATCCCACTTTCTTTTATTATAATCGTAATCCCTCCAGACATCCTCTAAGTTTATATTTTGACAGTCTGTGAGCAGTTGTTTTACGTTAGTTTTAAATGTGCCTATAAAAATAGGAGTGTCTTCTTTTATTGTCTTGCGCTTAATACGCATTCCAAAAACAAATATTCCTTTTGATGAATTGTTATCTTCAATTTGGTATGTGTCACTTCCTGTCTTACGAAGAGTTCCATGTTGAGGGTCTATAGAAGTGTCCGTAAGGTGCATTGGTTGTTGTCCCATTCTACCAATTATTATAGAATCTCCTATTTTCATAAGGTTACTTTTTGTTTATTCAAATTCATTTGTAATGTACATTTTCTTTTCTCCGAGAGTAAAGCAATCATTAGGATTAAGATATATTATATCATTCTCTATAAGTTCCATGTCTTGTATTAATGTGGGGTTTTTACCATGCTCTTCAAATGTACATTGTATACCTAAAGGTGTACATGTTAATTCTAAGACAGCATGTTTACGACTCATATATTGATCCTTATCTGGTATTTTTACCTCGGCATCATTATTGTCACAATCTCTTCCTATCCATTGCCTACCGAAATGCAGTTGATACAAATCTGTTCCTACTTTGATGGATAGTTTAGGTAAATAAGTTTTTATCTTATTCTTATTATGACAATGTGGACATTCTGCAGTTTTTGATTCTATCCCATAGTTCGCTGCTAAAGTTATGACAGTCTTGCATATTGGGCATTTTAAAACAATATTCATGAAATAAGTAATTTAAAATTTATATAAATCGGATGGTAAGAGAGTAGTAAGCTTTCTGTGCCCTATGGTAGGTGACACGCAATAAAGACTTTTAAAACAATGTAAAATGGATTAAATTGTGAAAGGCAATAGAATTATATACTTAAAAGCCCGAATCAACAATAATGTCGGTTTGGGCTTAACCTTGTTTTTACGAAAAAATTAGAGAAGAGTAATAGCAAATGCTATGTAAGAAACAAGCAGAAGTTACCTTAGTTATTCGGAATAAAGAAATCCTCTGGCGAGAAATCATCTTTTGTTTGGTTTGCTCTTTTGGGAGTCCATGTCCTAACATGGATTTTCGGGCTGCCTTCTTCTTGGAAATCCCAAAGCAGGAACACGTATCCGTCGTCGGAGTATTGTCTGCCGTTGTATTGCTGACTGTTCCATTTCTGGCGTAGTCTCACACCGTATATGTTAGGATTTGAGCCATGTCGCATCAGTTCAATGTCCGAAAAGTCAACATTTATGAATTCATTGCCTTTGAACAGACTCCTAAGATTGTTTATATACTGCTGCTTGTTTTGTTTACTGTACATCACTTTCTCATTCACCTTCTGCGAGACACCATCAATGTTGTTTTTACCTAATGTTCTAATAACACGACCAGTAATGATCAGAGCATCATCGCTAAAGATTTCTTGCAGAGCATTGATGTTTTTCTCCACATAGTAGCTTCTGAAGTTCTCCACAAAGTTCAGAATCTCCCTTCTCATTCTAAGATCAACATTTGAGTTGCTACCATGCAGAAGAGCTACATACGAATTGTTGTCGATGGCAGTTCTTACACCCGTGATAACACCTTTCTTATTGAAGCTGATGGTCAACTCCTTATGTATCTCACCCTTGTAAGTATTGTCAATGGGTTTCATCTCCACTGGTATCTGTCTTATCTCATATCCAGTGAAGTCTTTAAGGCAAGGCTGCACATTTTTGTTCCACTCACAACGGAAATGAATATTTGTCCAAAGACTTTTCAAGCCACTCGCAGCCATATCGTCAATGTCAATATTAGTGAGGTTCAACTGGCGATGGTTGGCTTCCGCCTTGTTTATCTCGCTTAGCAAAGACGACACGTTTCTTTCAACATTCACCTTAAGCGATTCGTTGTATATGCCGTCGCTGAATTGGAAAGTCACCTGAGCAGACATCAACGATGAAACCAATACGACATAGAGTAAAAGAATATATCTTTTCATAAAGTTTTGTTTTTTTATATGCAGATTATTTTACACGCACACATATAGGTGCACAATTTTTGAATGATGTCATGCCTTCAGAGTCAACTACCATTCCTGTCTTCACGTCCGTTCTTGCGCCATTTTTCGCTGGTGAGAGAACAGCCACTATTTGGCGGTCTACATTCATCATCACAAGATAACATTCGGTTTGATTGCGCATGGAATTGTATTTGCCCCACGAGTCAATAAGGTTGTTGTCCATAGCCATGTCAAGCAAGTACTGCAATTGGACGTAGGAGCTCACGTCACAAACCTTCTTGATTATGTCTGGCCAGTTAGCCGACCCCAATACGGGTGCTGTATTTGTATTATTGTTGTTAGTATTTGTGTTCACGCTTGTGTTGGGATGGAAAGTCATAGTCTCTTTCTTCTCAACAATGGTTTTAGCCACATACACCAACACCATTACAGCATCGCCACGGTTTACGCTCTTTTGTTGCAAATTAGCCATTATCTTGTCCTCGCCAACCTCCTCTATCTCCATTTCCTCACAGTAGTTGACAATATTCTCCTTAAGATAACTGAACGCAATGTTCTTAGCCTCATCAACACTTGCGGCAGTAGCCTCTGCAGTGAAATATTTGCCCGACAGTTTTATTTCGTTTATAGCCTCAATGGAGTTTTGAGCTAAGCACGATAGAGCGCAAGCAACCAGTGCCACAACAAATGTGCATAATCGTCTTAATGTCATTTCTATTTCTTTGTTTTAATGTCGTTGTAGAGGTTCTTTACATTTGTCGTTGGAGTGTAAAGATATGCTCTTGAATTAAGCACAAGCTTGTTTGTAGCAATATCCTTCACATCACATTCCAGGCTAAAGATATGGTCGTAACCAGTCTCCTTATTATATATAAACATGGCTCCATACAACTTACCATCCCTCATCTCCTCAAAACTGAAATAAGGAATGCAACCTTGACTCTTTACAAACTCCAAAAACTGTCTTACACTGACGGTAGCAGTCTCGTTTTTCTTGTCGCTTGCTATCATCGTTATCGACATCTTGGCTTCGGGAATACTCTCGCAGTTAAGCAACATAGTGTTAGCAATAGTCTGCACAGGATACTTTGGGTCGATCACTGGCACATAGTCCTTCTTTCCGCTAAGCCTATAATATGTAGTGTTGGTGACAGTAGGCAATATATAATTCTTGCCAGGCAGAGTATACAGCGTATCCTCAAGATCTCTAACCGTTCTTAGATTTGCTACGTCAATGTCGCATTCTGCAGGTTGCTGCTTAGGCTTATACGCTTTCAAGTCGCGCATAAAGTTATGCTCAAGTTCCTTGCGTGGCGTACTCAGCAAGAGGTCATATTTTATGGGGATAAGCATATTTACAACTTCCGCATCACCTTCCTTCCATACTGCTTGATACACCTTGTTGTCAATTTTGCCTATAGTAAACGAAGCCGAGTCGGTAATGGCGAGCAAATTGCTCCATCCACCCTTAACAAACTTAGCGTCCATATATTTCAGATTGTTTCTTGTCAGTTTAAATGTCTGGCATAGCAGTCCGCTCTCTATGAACTCAAGTACAGCATTGTTGTCTTTCTGGCGGTAGGCATTGCGGAACAGACTTAATCCTATATGCTCCACCATACCATTGTCGGTCTTCTTGATAACAATCTTATACTTGTCCTTTGGGAAGACAGAATAGCCAACCTTAAGAGTGTCCAGACCATCCAGCTTCAGCTCCGCAGCAACCCTTTTCAGTTCTTCCGTCTTGAACGATATGTTTTGTGCCATGCCTTCTGTTGCAACATACAACAGAAGGACAATGGCAGATAAAATGGTTCTCATATATGTTTAGTTTTTTTATTCAAATGTTAAGCCACGCAGCAATGTAGTCCATGCGTTGTCCACTTTTCCGCGCTTGGCAATCTCTTTTGCCATCTCGGCATCTTTCTTCACACCGCCAAGTCCCTGCTGATAGCATGAAGCAAGATTGTCGGCAGCCTCCTTAGAGAGATAACCGTTCAGTAAGGCATCATTATAATAGGCTATCGCCTTCGATATGTCCTTGTTGACTATCTTTCCAATGAAATACAAGTTGCCAAGTTCACATTTCGCAGGTGCATATCCACCCTCAGATGCCTTTTCGTAGTATTCCACCACCTTGTTCTTGTCTGCCTTCACCCCATTGCTTCCATCAAAATAAATCTTTGCGAGCAGATAGTTGGCATAAGGGTCATCAGCCTTTGCGGCCTTCTCGTAATAAGCCATCATCTTCTTCTCGTTGGCTTTTTTCCACGACTTGTCAGAATAGCAGAGTCCGAGGAGTGTAGAAGCTACGGCAATGTTTTTCTTTTCAAGAATAGTAAGTTCCTTCACAGCCGTAGCATAATCGGGTGTCGTCGATTCCATTAGCGACATGGCATGCACAAACGAGTAGAAGTCGGTGTTTTTCCATCCGTTCTTTATTTCCACATTAGGTTCGTTGAGAAGCTTCTGGAAGTTGTCTTTCATTCCCTTTGAGGCTGCATCGGCAAGCCATTGCAGTGCAATGACATAGTTCTGTTTCACGCCCTGTCCGTTCTTATATATTATACCCACATTCCATACTGCCACAGGATTGCTCTTGGCAGCCGCAAGTTTATACAAGCCCATAGCCTTGGCATAGTCCTGCTGAACGCCGTCGCCCTTATACAGCAAGTCGCCGAGCATCAGCATCGCATTAGGCACATTCTTTTTAGCAGCCTTATCGAGAAAAGCTGCAGCCTGAGTCTTGTCCACCTTAGTGCCTTTGCCATTGCATAGATAATCGCCATATTTATATTCCGACACAGCATCGCCTTTGGTAGCCGCCTTTTGGTAGTAAGGCAAAGCCTCGGTATACATCTTAGCCTGGTCATACAAGGTAGCCACTCTTACGGTCGCCTCAAGCGAGTTGTTAGCTGCAGCCATCTTCAAGTATTTCAGTGCAAGTTCATTGTTCTTCTTTACTGTGTTTCCGCATCCGTTGTAGTAGATGTCGGCAAGTAGGTTTATGTCGAAAGCCGACTTGTTCTTTACAACATTCTCTTCGCGTTGTTTCACCAATTCTGCGTTGCCAGCCTTTATCGACTCCTTATAGAGTTTCATAGCCATCACAGAGTCCTGCTTAATGCCACGTCCTAACTGGTAGCAAAGTCCCATGTTAGCTATAGCCTTCACATGTTTCTGCTTGGCAGCCATACTGAACCATTTCAGGGCCACATCATAGTTCTGCTTCACTTTCTTGCCAGAGTAGTAGTAAGTGCCGAGAGTGTTTTGAGCCTCGCTGTTACCCTTCTTGGCATCATCGGTCAACTTCCTCACCTCTACAGAGTCAGCATTCACTGCCGCAGGCTTAGCCTGCTTGTTTGGTGTAGCCTTTTTCTGAGCCGTGGCATTATAGGCAGCGAACAAAGCCATTGCCACAGTCAGCATTATATATTTATATCTCATAGTTTTTGTTGGTTTTATTGATTTAACATGCCTTTATTATCCAAGATCCACAACGTCATCCATAGCATTGTCCACAACAGCATCCATAGTGTCGTCGCTATCGTTCTGTGCCAAATAGCCATAGTCATCATTGTTAGTGCCAATGATACTTTCGGTGTCGCTCACAGTAAGAGTAGAAGGCACCTCAGCCAACACATTGCCAGTATCGTCGGTTACGACATCATACGAGCCATTTCCGTTTACGTCCACCATATACAGGCTTTCGCCATTGTCACCTACAATCTGTGCAGCTGTCAACACCTCACCGTCAACGGTTTCCACAGTTCCCACCGCTGCAATGTCCATGTTCTCCATGTCGATGTCGGTAGGGTCAACCATTATAACGTCGTCTGTCAGGTTCTGTGCCACGAGGGTAGGGTCAACATCAGGAATATCGTCTACGTTGACTTCTGCGTTCACCTCATTAGTAGAAGCCTCATTAGCCGATGGTACATTGGTTTGAGCCGGTTCTTCTACAGTAGCCTGTGGTTGTGGCTCTGTGGTAGATGCTGTTGCAGCAGGTTCTGCTGTTTGTGTTGTTGCACTTGCAGCATTGTCTTGTGCTGCGTTGTGAGTGTTTGTAGCCTGTGTTGTTGCATTGCTGTCATTCGTCTCTTCTGCAATAGGGGCAGTAGGATTATCGTCTATAGAATCCACAATATCTATGTCTTCCTCACCTCTTACAATATCGGCAGTTACCATAACACCTGCACCAGCCATAGCTGCTCCAGCTAATGCTGCACCTTTCTTTAAGTTCTCTTTTGAGTTTTCGTTGATATTCAAAGCCTTTGTCTCCATAATCAATGTTTTTATTGGGTTTATATTTCTGTTTTACTTTTATTTCTGATGCAAAGATAGGACTTATTTATATCTCAGCCAAGTCTTTTTCTTCATGTTACTTCAGAGGCTAAGTTTATTTGACGAAACCAAGGGTTTCTCTGACGAAGTCGAAAAATCGACTTTTTGTTGTTCTCCTTGGCTTGTCTATTGTGTAGGTTATGTTTTCTTTATCCTCAGTGTCGTCATCGTCTATGTCATCTATCTCTACGATATAAGCCGTGTTGTTGTCGTGGCTGTTCCTGCATATAGCCGCCAGTTCTTTTGTTCTCTCTTCAAGAGAATTGTCGGATGTCAGTATCTCAGCCATGTCGGCGTTGTCGACCATACCATATACTCCATCCGTACATAGCATAAACACATCATGTGGCTTTATGTCGCGTATCAGGGTTATTGTCGGAGTCATATAGCGGTCTTTGTCGTCAGTAACGAACAAACATTTTGTTATGACATTACCTTTAGGATGATTCTTGGCTTCTTCCGGCTTTATCTCTCCACTGTCGAGCAAGTCATTTACGAGCGAATGGTCCTTGGTCTGAAACACCACTCCTTCACCCTTGCGTATCTGATAGATACGGCTGTCGCCAAGATGTGCCAAGAGCATTCCCTCATGGGTCTTTGCCATAAAAGCAAGTGTTGTAGCCATTGATGCACAAACTGCCCTGTTTTTGTATAATGTCTTGTATGCTTCGTTTGTAAGTCTTACAATGTCTGCTGCTTTTAAATTGCAACAGTCATTATTAGCAAGATTGTGTTCGAACGATTGACAAACAAGACTGCTGGCTATCTCACCATGGTCTCTGCCACCAACACCATCGCATACAACAAAAAAAGAAGTGCGGGCTGTTGGTTCTGTTGGTGAAAGACAGTCTTGTTGAGAAGGGCGGTTGCCAAGCTGAGAGAAAAACTCTACTTTATTTATAAGAATCTGCATAGTTTATGCTGTATAAAAGAGTAGAAAACTCGAAACAAGAAGTCGTTACTCGGAGAGAACCAAGCGGAGCCCAAGGAAGGTGTAGCGGCTGACAGGCGTGCCGCAGTAACGGTACGACGAGCGACAGATCCTGGCAATGCAGCCCCAACTACCTCCACGGCACACGCGGTAGGACCCACTATTAGCACCTGTAGGATTTACCTGTGAGGAACTACTGTATGCTCCATACCAATACCAATCTTGACACCACTCATCTACGTTGCCACTCATATCATATATACCCAACTCGTTGGGTTGCTTTGTACCAACGGCATGAGGCTTGCCTCCACTATTACCCCTAAACCAAGCAACATCAGAAAGATTATTGCTGCCACTATACTGATAACCTCGGCTATTGTTGCCGCCACGGGCAGCATATTCCCATTCGGCTTCCGTGGGAAGACGGAGCGTCTTGCCTGTTATTCGGTTCAGCTTGCTGATAAATTCTTGACAATCGTCCCAACTAACCTTCTCAACAGGCAAGTTGTCACCCTTAAAGTTCGAAGGATTGTTACCCATCACGGCTTTCCATAAAGCCTGAGTCACCTCGTATTTGCCAATATAATAGTCATTGGTCAGAGTTACACGATGGGTAGGTTTCTCATCATCATTTGGATCTTTCATCTCCGCTGTCGCTCCCATAGTAAACGTTCCCGCCTCAACACGAACCATATCAATGCTGATGCCATCCTTTACGGGGATGGTTATATTATCACTGTTAGCTATAGGTGTTTGTACTACGGGCTGCTGAGCCACTGCTGGTTGAGAAACTATATTTTGTTGTATTGCCACTGCTTCTTTAGACAGAGTAATCTGAAGATTGCTTGGAGTTGACGCTTTTAGTTTTACTGTACCTTCCTCCGAGTCATACCCATCACAAGCAACAATATACGAGTGCTGACCTACTGGCAATGTCGTCCTTGCCACGCCATTCGCGCCCTTCACCATCTTGTTGTCTACAAGCACAGTGGCGTTAGTCGGCATGTATTTGATAGTAAGAGTTTGCGACTGCTGCGCTTGCTGCAGATTGTTGCTCAAAAGCGTAAGCACATATGTGCGGTTGCTCTCCAATCGTTCGATGTCATAGTCGGCGAATGTCACCATCAGAGGCAAATAGTTTTTGGTGATTACTTTCATCTGCCGTGTGTTCTGCGGCATATATACCCACGTCTCGTTGTTGCGCTTCACTAAGGGCATGATGACATTGCCCTCAATGTTGGTCAACTCACCCACGAACTGTACTTTCACAACTGCACAGTTGCGGTTGTTAAGGTCCTTACGTGGCTGAGCTTGGGCAGTCAAGTCGCTTGAAGCAAGCTTGAAGGATTTTACAGTCAGCTCTTGGGCAAGAGCTGATGATATTGCAGCAAAGAGCAAGACGAAGGATAAAAGAATATTTCGCATAAAATTTATATTAGTTTTTCCGGCTTCGACGGAATTTTACTCGATGTTTTGAAACTTAGGACATTTATAATAAGAGTGGACTACTCAAAACAAGAAGTCGTTACTCGGAGAGAACCAAGCGGAGCCCACGGAAGCGGCCGAGGTCTAAAAGCGAGTCGTAGTGACGGCACGATGAGCGACAGGCTCTGGCAGTGGTGCCCCAACTACCTCCACGGCGCACGCGGTTGGATCCACTATTAGCACCTGTAGGATTTACCTGTGAGGATCTTTTGTATTTGCCATACCAATCTTGACACCACTCATCTACGTTGCCACTCATATCATATATACCCAATTCGTTGGCTTGCTTTGTACCAACGGCATGAGTCTTGCTTCCACTATTATCAAAAAACCAAGCAACATCAGAAAGATTATTGCTGCCACTATACTGATAACCTCGGCTCTTGTTGCCGCCACGGGCAGCATATTCCCATTCGGCTTCCGTGGGAAGACGGAACGTCTTGCCGGTTATACTGTTCAGCTTGCTGATAAATTCTTGGCAGTCATCCCAACTAACATTCTCAACAGGCAAGTTGTCACCCTTGAAATATGAAGGATTTTTGCCCATCACGGCTTTCTATAAAGCCTGAGTCACCTCGTATTTGCCAATGTCATAGTCATTGGTCAGAGTTACACGATGAGTTGGTTTCTCAGCACCATCTGGTTTCTTCATCTCTGGTGTCGCTCCCATGGTGAATGTTCCCGCCTCAACACGAACCATATCAATGCTGATGCCATCCTTTACGGGGATGGTTATATTATCACTGTTAGCTATAGGTGTTTGTACTACGGGCTGCTGAGCCACTGCTGGTTGAGAAACTATATTTTGTTGTATTGCCACTGCTTCTTTAGACAGAGTAATCTGAAGATTGCTTGGAGTTGACGCTTTTAGTTTTACTGTACCTTCCTCCGAGTCATACCCATCACAAAAGACAATATATGAATGCTGACCTATGGGCAATGTAGTCTGTGCAACGCCATTTGTACCTTTCACCATTTTGTTGTCTACAAGCACAGTGGCAGATGATGGAGAGTAGCGTATGGTTAGTCGTTGTTTCTGTGCAATTTGTGTGCTACCCGAAGCAGTAATGATAAGCTCATACGTGCGGTTACTCTCCAACTTCTCCACGCCATAATCGGCAAATGTCACCATAACGGGGGCATAGTTGGCATGCTTCACCTTCAGCTGTCGGATGCCTTGCGGCATATACACCCAGTATTCGCCAGTCTTGTTCTCTACATTGCCCATGATGCTACCCTCAAACTGCACTCCTTGCAGTCCGATGCCAACCTTTATTAACGCACAGTTGCGGTCGTTAAGGTCCTTACGTGGCTGAGTCTGGGCAGTGAGGTCGCTTGAAGCAAGCTTGAAGGATTTTACTGTCAGCTCTTGGGCAAGAACTGATGATATTGCAGCAAAGAGCAATACGAAGGATAAAAGTATATTGCGCATAGTGTTTATCTTAATTGTTTATGTACTTATCATTATTCACCATTCAGCACCCATTTCCAAACAGGCACAATCTCAATTTTCAACCCGTCACGCTCCACAAATCCCTCATCCTCGTATGTCACTATTAGTGCCCTTTTTAGAGGATATAAAGAATTTAGAGCTACCAAGGCTTTTATCTCACGCTCCAATGTTGCCTCGTCGCTCATCCTATAACTGGCTTGCACAGCCAGCCCCTCATCGGGCACATAGAAGTCTACCTCTATATTGCGATTGAAATAATAGATGACACTGCCATACTTCTTATATAATGTTATGGCACATAGGTTCTCAAGCAACAGAGTGTCGGGGTTGTTGATGAAGAGGTGCAACAGTCCGTTGTCCACAAAATAGTGCTTCTTCACTGTTTCTTTTTCTGTGAACTTAGAGGCATAGTTGTCTAATGATATCAACAAGCATGACTCCTGCAAGTATCTCACATACTCCATAATAGTTGACGGACTACATGGAACACCTGTCGACTTAACCAAATTGCTCAATCTGTTCAACGAGCAGGGTTGCATCACGCTTTCTGCCAAACGACGCACACAAAGACGCAGGGCATCCTCGTTCTTTATCTTATGGCGTACAATGAGGTCGTTGAAGAATATGCGGTTGTACAAGCTGTTGAGCCAGATGCGCTTCTCACGAAAGTTAACCAATTCCGGGAAACCTCCCCATTCAAAGTAAGTTCTGAAATGACGCTGCAACTCATTAGCCTTTCTGCCATACTGCCATCCTCCTGCAATGTTTACACCGACAGCCGTAAGATATTCACTAAAGCTATACGGAAAGACATTCACGCTAAGATACCTGCCTCCCAAAACGGTCTCTATGTCACGGCTCAACATCTTGGCGTTGCTGCCAGTCACATAAACACGATACTTCAAGTTGACAAGACGGCGCGCAAAGTTAGCCCAACCGTCCACATTCTGTATCTCGTCAAAGAAGAATATCGGCTGACCGCTATACATGCTGTGATAAGCCTGAAGTATAAGGTCAAAGTCTGTAGCTGCCATCCCTTGCAGACGCTCATCGTCGAAATTGACATAAACTATGTCCTCCAACAGCTTTCCCTCTGCCAATAATTGCTGCACACGTTGATACAACAAATAGGACTTTCCGGCCTGTCTTACGCCCACAAACACATAGTTGCCATACTCTTCCAAGTCAAGAGGACGCTCCACCAACGGTATGCTTCCTATATATTCTTGATTCTCAGAGATTATCGTTCTAAATATTTCCTTATCCATACTCTGCTTTTTCCTACAAAGATATGATTTTTATTCGGTGTCACAAAATAAAAAACGACATTTTTATTCGGCAACAGCGAATAAAACAATTAAATGACGTCTCGTTTTGAGGCTTAGGACATTAATAATAAGAGTGGAAAACTCGAAACAAGAAGTCGTTACTCGGAGAGAACCAAGCGGAGCCCAAGGTGGTTGACGCTGTAGTCAGGCGTGTAGCAGTAACGGCACGACGAGCGACCTAACCTGGCAAAGCTGAAGCTGAACCAGCCATCTCCACGGAGCACGCGGCCGGATCCACTATTAGCACCAGTTGGATTTACCTGTGAGGAACGTTTATATTTTCCAAACCAATCCTGACACCATTCCCATACATTACCACTCATATCATATATACCCAACTCGTTGGGCTGCTTTGTACCAACGGCATGAGTCTTGCTTCCACTATTATCCCGAAACCAAGCTACATCAGAAAGATTATTGCTGCCACTATACTGATAACCTCGACTTTTGTTGCCGCCACGGGCAGCATATTCCCATTCGGCTTCGGTGGGAAGACGGAACATCTTGCCGGTTATATGGTTCAGTTTGCTTATGAATTCCTGACAATCGTCCCAACTTACTTGTTCTACAGGCAAGTTGTCACCCTTAAACATCGAAGGATTGTTGCCCATCACCGTTTGCCATAAAGCCTGAGTTACCTCGTATTTGCCAATGTAATAGTCATTGGTCAGAGTTACACGATGGGTTGGTTTCTCATTATCATTTGGATCCTCCATCTCCGCTGTCGCTCCCATAGTAAACGTTCCAGCCTCAACACGAACCATATCAATGTTGATGCCATTCTTTACGGGAATTGAGATAGCATTGTCAGATACTGTAGGATGTGTTTGAGGCGTGGATTGTTGAGAATCCAAGGACTGATTTGTCATATTTTGAGTTATTGCATATTGTGGATATGTAACGACAATAAGCTCATACGTGCGGTTACTCTCCAACTTCTCCACGCCATAATCGGCAAATGTCACCATAACGGGGGCATAGTTGGCATGCTTCACCTTCAGCTGTCGGTTGCCCTGCGGCATATACACCCAGTATTCGCCGGTCTTGTTCTCTACATTGCCCATGATACCGCCCTCAAACTGCACTCCTTGCAGTCCGACGCCAACCTTTATCAAGGCACAGTTGCGGTCGTTAAGGTCCTTGCGTGGCTGAGTCTGGGCAGTGAGGTCGCTTCCAGCAAGCTTGAAGGATTTTACAGTCAGCTCTTGGGCAAGAGCTGACGATATTGCTGCAAAGAGCAAGACGAAGGATAGAAGAAGATTTCGCATAAAATTTATATTAGTTTTTTCCGGCTTCGACGGAATTTTACTCGATGTTTTTTAATAAGGGCTTAGGACATTAATAATAAGAGTGGAAAACTCGAAACAAGAAGTCGTTACTCGGAGAGAACCAAGCGGAGCCCAAGGCTGTAGTTGCTGTGGTCAGGCGTGTAGTAGAGACGGTACGACGAGCGACAGTACCTGGCCTCTCCGCTCCAGCTACCCCCACGGAACACGCGGTCGGATCCACTATTAGCACCAGTTGGATTTACCTGTGAGGAACTACTGTATTCGCCTTTCCAATCTTGACACCACTCCCGTACGTTGCCACTCATATCATATATACCCAATTCGTTGGGCTGCTTTGTACCAACGGCATGAGTATTGCTTCCACTATTATCCCGAAACCAAGCTACATCTAAGGTATTATTGCTGCCACTATACTGATAACCTCGGCTTTTGTTGCCACCACGGGCAGCATATTCCCATTCGGCTTCCGTGGGAAGACGGAACGTCTTGCCGGTTATACGGTTCAGCTTGCTTAAGAAGTCCTGACAGTCGTACCAACTAACTTGCTCTACTGGCAAGTTGTCACCCTTAAAGTTCGAAGGATTGTTGCCCATCACGGCTTTCCATAAAGCCTGAGTCACCTCGTATTTGCCAATGTAATAGTCATTGGTCAGAGTTACACGATGGGCAGGTTTATCAGCATCAAACGGATCCCCCATCTCTGGTGTCGCTCCCATGGTGAATGTTCCTGCCTCAACACGAACCATATCAATGCTAATGCCATCCTTTACGGGAATAGAGATATTATCAACATTAGTAACTGGAGTTTGATCCATTGGTTGCTGAGCCACTATTGGTTGGGAAATAACACTTTGTAGTATTGCCACTGCTTCTTTAGACAGAGTAATCTGAAGATTGCTTGGAGTTGACGCTTTTAGTTTTACTGTACCTTCCTCCGAGTCATACCCATCACAAAAGACAATATATGAATGCTGACCTATGGGCAATGTAGTCTGTGCAACGCCATTTGTACCTTTCACCATTTTGTTGTCTACAAGCACAGTGGCAGATGATGGAGAGTAGCGTATGGTTAGTCGTTGTTTCTGTGCAATTTGTGTGCTACCCGAAGCAGTAATGATAAGCTCATACGTGCGGTTACTCTCCAACTTCTCCACGCCATAATCGGCAAATGTCACCATAACGGGGGCATAGTTGGCATGCTTCACCTTCAGCTGTCGGTTGCCCTGCGGCATATACACCCAGTATTCGCCGGTCTTGTTCTCTACATTGCCCATGATACCGCCCTCAAACTGCACTCCTTGCAGTCCGATGCCAACCTTTATTAAGGCACAGTTGCGGTCGTTCAAGTCCTTGCGAGGCTGAGTTTGGGCAGTGAGGTCGCTTCCAGCGAGCTTGAAGGATTTTACTGTCAGCTCTTGGGCAAAGGCTGAAGATATTGCTGCAAAGAGCAAGACGAAGGATAGAAGAATATTTCGCATAAAATTTATATTAGTTTTTTCCGGCTACGCCGGAATTTTACTCGATGTTTTTTATAAGGGCTTAGGACATTAATAATAAGAGTGGATAACTCGAAACAAGAAGTCGTTACTCGGAGAGAACCAAGCGGAGCCCAAGGCAGTCGTTACGGAAGCCAGGCGTGTAGTTGAGACGGCACGACGAGCGACAGAACCAGGCAGTGTTGTTCCAACTACCTCCACGGATCACGCGGTCAGACCCACTATTAGCACCTGTAGGATTTATCTGTGAGGAACTACTATATTTTCCATACCAATCCTGACACCACTCCCACACATTACCAGTCATATCATATATGCCTAATTCATTACTTTGCTTAGAACCAACAGCATGAGTCACGTATCCGCTATTGTCATCATACCAAGCCACATCAGAAAGGTTGCTGCTGCCGCTAAACTGATAGCCTCGGCTTTTGTTGCCGCCACGGGCAGCATACTCCCATTCGGCTTCGGTGGGAAGACGGAACGTCTTGCCGGTTATACGATTCAACTTGCTCAAGAATTCTTGACAGTCGTTCCAACTAACCTTCTCAACAGGCAAGTTATCACCCTTATATTCCGAAGGATTGTTGCCCATCACGGCTTTCCATAAAGCCTGAGTCACCTCGTATTTGCCAATGTAATAGTCATTGGTCAGAGTTACACGATGGGTAGGTTTCTCATTACCAAACGGATCTTTCATCTCCGCTGTCGCTCCCATAGTAAACGTTCCCGCCTCAACACGAACCATATCAATGCTGATGCCATCCTTTACGGGGATGGTTATTGTATTGCCAGACGATGAAAATCCTAACGCCACAGACGATGAGGTGTGTGTTGTCAACACTCCCGACAAAGAGGCTGTCTGACCCTCCAAGATGCTTACTGTCTTGCTGTCCGTGCCATAGCCGTCTTTCTTTATTTCAACCTTATGATTGCCCACCAAGATACCATTAAATACACGTGGGCTTTGTCCAATCTTCTTGCCGTCAATATAAACATCAGCACCAAAGGGCTTGTAGTTTACAGAGAGGTGACCTTGTATGGCTGCGAGTTCAGCAAAAGCCACATCAAGTCTTTGTTGCTGAGCCAGATTTATAGTGCGCTGCTGACTGCGGTAGCCCTCCTTCTTTGCTTCGATAAGGTGCATACCCTCCTTTAGACTTCCTGTCCAAGGAGCCATACCAACGGATTTCTTGTCGATATATAGCGACACGGCAGGTGTGGGGCAAGTGACAGAGACTGTAGCCATAGCAGAGACAAGGCTGACATTGATGGGAGTCGTGTCGCTGCTGCTGATAGTGAATGATCCACTCTTGGAGATATAACCTCCTGCCTCCACCTTATAAGTATGACTGCCATAAGGAAGCATGGCAGAATATTCACCGTCGGTGGATACCGTCTGCGGATTGCCGTCGATGGTGACGACAGCATTTTTGGGGGTTACGGTGAGCGCATAGAAGTTGCCTCCTGCATCAGTAGGCTCTGTGCTGCCTGCTGGCTTTGACAAAGTAAGGATGTATGTCATTCCACTCTCCACCTTGCCAACACCATAGTCGTAGAAATTGACCATAAGTGGAGTGTAGTTCTTATGCAGAACCTGAAGCATGGAGACTCCCTTAGGCATATACACCCAATATTCGCCCAACTTATGAATGGGTTCGCCCATGATGCTGCCATCAAACTTCACCCCATCAAGAGCAATGCCCACCTTGACAAGCGCGCAATTAAGATTGTTGAGATCTTTGCGAGGTTGAGATTGGGCAGTGAGGTCGTTTGAGGCAAGCTTGAACGACTCCACTGTGAGCTTTTGGGCAAATACCGTTGAGATTACTGCAAAGAGCATGAAAAAGGATAAGAATATCTTTCGCATGATGGTTGTCGACTTTTATATAGTTTTGTTTGTTATCTTATTATCGTTTCTATTTTCTCTCCGTCACGATAGAGAGCACCGTTCTGAATCACTCCATTTTGGCAGTAGCCAATGATATAATCGCCAGCCTGAGGGGTCATATAGCATCCGCTAACGGCATGAGAACGATGAAACATCATTGTTCCGTTGCCATGAGGCTTGCCGTTGAGCAGTTCGCCTTTCCATGTGGCATAGCCAAGATTGACAGTGCCAGACTTGGGAGAAGGGGTAGGCTTAGGAGAAGGAATAGAAGTTGGCTTGTGAGAATTCGCAGGCTCAATCTTTTCTTCTGACTTGTTTGACTGTTTTTGCTCATCCTTTTTAGAGGTTTTAGCTACATGTTCTTTAATATCCACATGCTCGGGCATTAAACTATCGGCTATGACTGATGTGGTGTCCTTCTTTTGTGATTGCTGTGTATCGTTATTAGCCGAATGCTCAGTAGCATTGCCTCCTTCATTTTTATTAAATTTATTCCAAGCAAACCATCCACCAAGAGATACGACTGCCACACATGCTATAGCAATGAGTTTGGTACTTATAGGCTTAGGAGAATCGGGAATGATAGTGTCGGTAGGAATACGTCCGTCGCCTGCATTATTTGAGAATGAGCTGTTGGCAGTTGAATGTATGCCATGCTCCAATATGTTCTGAAAGGAAGCGATGTCATTAGGTCGGCGGACGGTTTCCTTCTGCAATCCGCATATAATGGGATCCATAGTGTTCTGCGACACAGATTCAGGCAACGCCTTATAGATTTTGTGAGTACTCAGCTCCTCAGCGTCACACGGGTCAACACCGCTAAGCATATAGAGCAATGTGGCAGCAAGCGAATAGATGTCGAGCGAGGGAGAGAAGGTGCTGACATTCTGTTTCAGTTGCAAAGGAGAATAGCCCTTGGAATAGCCACGGATGCCCTTATCCTTTTTAGGCTTGCCATTGACGAAATACATAGCCTGACCGAAGTCAATCAATACAGGTTTTATGGTGTTGCCATGCCTAACCATCATGATATTATCGGGCTTGATGTCGAGATGCAGGATGTTGCGGTTGTGCAGATAGGCAAGAGCACTCGTAAGCGGCAAGATGATGTCTTTAGCTTGAGACTCCTGCAAGGCTCCACCATTCTCAGCCACATACTGATAGAGCGACACATTGCCAAGATAGCTCATGACATAATACACAGTGTTGTTCTGCTCGAACACCTCGTTCACTGGCACTATGTTGTCGTGTTTGAGCGAGTGCAGAATCTCAGCCTCTGTCTTGAAGTCGGCTTTGGCACTTTTGAACGCCTGCTGGTTTTCTGCAGTCACCACAACATTGCCATTGGCATCCCTTGAGCAAATCTTGCCCATAAAAAACTCCTTGATGGTGAATGTGGCAGTCTGCGGAATGTTGCCCACCATGATTTGGGCTGTGGCACGATAGGTGATGCCAAAGCCACCACTATGCAATGGCTCTGCTATAGTATAAAGAACGGCTCCTTTCAATGAAGAGCCGATATTTAGAGCGTTATGTATCATGTTGTTTATTTAGAAAGACAAAAACGTGTTCTACCAAGCACAAACTCCTGGTTTGGCTGGATATAAATAGAAGTGCCCTCGGCAATAGGTTTGCCTGAGAGATAAACCGGATTCTTAAAACGGTTGACAGTGAACAGATACTTATAGGAGCAGCCCACAGACTCAACCGTTATAGTAATAGAGCGATGGCTGATGGTGCGGTCGCCCTCAATCATGATGTCGGAAGGCGACTGCGGGTCGAACATACCAATGGTGTTGGCACCCAGATGCAGCACATGAAACTTATCCTTGTTGTAGAAATGCTTCTTTTTCTGCAACAGTCGGGCAATAACACCCGAAGGAGTGCCACCAGTGTTCACAATAGGGTCGGTGACTGGATGAGACTCTCCTTGCTGTTGTGTTGCATCAGACTGTTGTTGTGTGGCACCATTGCCAAGATGAATTTCCTTCTGTGTGATCTTCACTCCAAAAACATGTCCGCACTGCTGTTGCGGACATTTAAGTTTTACCACACATTCCTGCTCAGGCATATAGAACTTCACAACCTGTCCGCATTTGGGACATTTGGCTGCCATTACTTTTCTTTTATTATCTTCTGCCATATTGATATTCCTTACCAACTCATTAGAACATTATCGTATAGTGACTTGGAAGTGACCAATTGCGGATGCTGCTTGTTGTTATGCAGTTGCACATCCTTGTGTACATACTTAAACAATTCCATCACAGTAACCTTCTTGTCCTCGTTGCTGTCAGCCTTGCCACGCAATCCCTTGATGACACCATTTGTGAGGAATCCCGAACCTACAAGTGGACTTTCTGCCGAGAGTTCATCAGCACGTGAGGACAGAAAGACAATATATCGTGGATTGTTCTTCACGATGTTCTTCCAAGAAATGCGGCTCATGTCCTTGGTGGTCATCTCTTTAGTGTTCATATTATTGACAGCAGTTCCTGAGAAGCAAGCGTCAATATAGCAAACAATGTCCTTAGCCTGGCATTTGTCCAATTCGCTGAACAGCTCATTATAGGCAAGCATCTTTGAGCCACCCGACACATAAGTACACATATAATTCTCTATGCCATGTCCGCTATACGAGAACACTATATGGTCGTTGGCATTGGCAACAGCCTTCACCTTACGGATGGCAGCAATGACATTGGCACGTGTGGCATTCTTGGATGTAAGCAACACCACCGTTGCATCTTTTGTTTTGTAGAGCATTGCAAGACGCTTGGCATCTTTGGTAGACTGGGTAAGGTCGTTCTTGTCGCCCTCATAGTTTGACACGCCAGTAATGATGGCATACGTTTTCTGAGCCTCTGCCGAGATACACAGCAGGAGCATAATAATGATAGTGGTGAATAGTCGTTTCATTTTTCTGTCGTTTTAATACATTATGCATGGGCTTTACACCTACTGCACATTTGATTTTTAAATTCTATTTCAGAGAGAGGTTTAGAGCAACAAGGACAGGTGAGTTTGTTGGAATACTTGTTGCTGAAATCCTTTAGTTTCGAGTCCTTGCCCAAATAGATATTGATGATAACCTGTAAAAGTGCCGTGAATAAAGCAGTTACTGCTACACCATACACCTTCTGGTTGAAAGGAAGAAGCAATGTAAGTAAAAGACCTATGACTGCCGAGATAATACCCGGCAAGAATCTCATCATATTTTTCTTTTGTATCTTGGCATCTATCTCAGCCTTCTCCTTCAAAGCCTTGTCGTGAATACGAAGAACATATTGAAACTCAGCCTTGTAATTTTGGGGATCATCCTCAACAACATGGTGGGCAAAGAAAGTGAAACCCATACTTGTCTGGTCGGCAAGGACGACACGAGTAAACTCTGTGATGCTCACCTTCTTGATTTGAACAAGCTCGTCGTTGTCGTCAATGATATAAGTGCCGTTGGTGGAATTAAGGTCTTCAAGAGTCCATTGTCCACTGTCCGATACAGTAATCTTGGCATGTTGTCGGCTCACTCTCGAATTGTTGATAGGGAACTTCTGTGTTCCCTCCTTACCGATAATAACTTCTTGCATAACTATTTTTTTAGAGTTGTGCTACTACTTCTGTTCACCATATCCTTATATTTTTTAAGCAATGGCTTGGGAAGTTTGAGTGTTACTGAATTTTTAAGGCAATCGGACAGTACAAGGTGCTGTTTGAGAACATTGATGTCGTAGAGGAACATCTGGTTGATGATAACGCTACGTCCAAGGCGTATAAACGGACTCGTCGTTCCTTTGGGGTAAGCCTGCGACAACATAGCCTCAATCTTTGAGATACCCAACGACAGTACTGTAGAAAGTCCACCGATATAACATATTTTGGTGTAATTGCCGTCTGCCATGATATATGCTATATTATCGACAAACAATATAATCATCTCGTCGCGATTGTTGATACAAATCTTTTTCATAAGTTTTATGATTTAAAATACCAAATCTACTATTTTCATTGTCTCCTCTAAATCTTTTTAATAAACGCGCTCGGTATATATGCAGTTGTCACCATGCATATTCCGTCAAGTTCCACCACAACTCTTTGTTGTCCTGCCACGCGAGCCACTCGCCCCACGATGCCTTTGAAATCCCCTTCTATGATGCGCACAAGGTCACCGTTGCGGTAATGGCATTGGTCGGGGTGTATCAATCTGATATGTTCGTTGTCGATTTGTGTGATGCGTATGAAATTCATCATTGCGTTGTAAGGAATAATAAGAGGAATGTTTTTGCCGTCGCTTTTGGTTCGGAAATGGTCGAAATAAAACGATATGAGATTTTTTGTATTGGTCTTGTCGCTGATAGACTTTACAATGTGGTCTATCGTTTCTAATTTTGAGTAGACGAAGAGTAGACTGTGGAGCATTGGGGTGGTGACTCGTCGGTTGCGACCGTTGATGTTGCGAATGGTGTAGCGTACAGGCATGTACACCTCTATGCCTTCTTGGGTAGATAGAACGTTGTGGGCTTTTAGCACTCTACCGTAGGTGATACGCAGCACGAACCAATGCTTGTCGGGATCTTTACAGAATCGTTCTTGCGTCTTTGGCGATTCGTTAGTCACGGGATTTTTGTTGTGTATATTGTGTTGATTGAAGGACATTTTCTACCGACACCCCTGTATGTGAGCCATAGGCTTCGGGGATGACATTGGAGGTAAGTCCAATGTAGGAGGATTGGTTCCGCCTCGTCGGATTTTTGCATTAGACAATGCACTCATGAATAGACACTGTTTATGAGGTCTATATGTTTGATATGTAAAGATAACGTTAATTAATTGGATGTGTTGAAAGGTGCAACAGATGTTAACGTCTACAACAAAATTAATATATTTTTTAAACTTTGACAAGAAAATGAAATGAAAAAGCGATAAAAATACAATATTTAACAAGTGAGGCTTGGTGAAAATATACAGAAATGTATTATTTTTGTGAATCGAATTGGTGTTTTTTATGAACAAAATGTAATATCCGTGTTCAAACTGCATTTTTAACATTTTGCGAGACTATATTTGTATTAGATAGATTTTAATAGATGTTAACAAGAAAATCGGCTTTATTGAGCAAATATTTGTGTAGGATAAAGGGGCGCATATACAATAAAGTCTTTCCGTAAAATCTTTAGATTTTTATCGTGCGCATACGCATATCTGCACGATAAAAATCCAAAGACGTTCAAATTTGGACACGTCGCACTCTCTCGCCCCACGCTTGTTGTACGTTTCGATAACGCTCTTCTTTTCACTGTCCCAGTCATTGGTTATAAATTTCTCCGAAAGGAGTGATTTTGTCAGATTTTATGTTTACCTTTGCCATATGTTAGATATTCTTTATTTGAGTTTTAAGCAGCACTAAGGTGAGTGAATTTCCTGACATATGCAAGCATTGGGTAATTTATTGTTATCCAATGACTGGCTTTCTTGTAAAAATAACAAGTCTGCTAATTTAAGGATGATATGGAAACTAAATTGAAATTGGTTTATAAGATTTTGCGATGGGGATTGGCGTTGTTTTTTAGCAGCACAATTCTCGTTGTAGTTGTTTATCGTTTCGTGCCAGTATATGTTACTCCATTGATGGTGATACGTAGTGTGGAACAGATAGCAGACGGAAAGTCGCTCACGATGCACCATAAATGGAAGCCACTTGACAATATTTCACCGTCATTGCCGGTTGCTGTGATGGCGAGCGAGGATCAACGTTTCCTTCTGCATCATGGTTTCGACTTTGATGCCATACAACAGGCTGCAAAACGCAACAAGCAAGCAGCAAAGCATAAGTATGGAGCAAGTACAATATCGCAACAAACAGCCAAGAATGTATTTCTGTGGCCTGGCAGAAGTTGGGTGCGCAAGGGATTTGAGGTGTATTTCACGGCTCTTATTGAAATGTTGTGGGGGAAGCATCGTATCATGGAGGTTTATCTAAACTCAATTGAGATGGGTGATGGTATTTATGGTGCAGATGCTGTTGCTAAGTATCATTTTAGTAAGACGGCAGAAGAGCTCACTCGTTCGGAGTGTGCTTTGATTGCTGCTACTTTGCCTAATCCGCGTAAGTTTGATAGTAGTAATCCTACAGCCTATTTGCGTGCGCGTCGCGGAAAAATTGAGTTTGAGATGAAGTTTATGCCGCTTTTTCCGAAAGAAGGAGAGGACTATGATCCATCGACAGCATCGGGTGGAATTTACAAGAATAATTAGTTTTGTTGATAAACGTTCAATAGTCTCAATAAATACTTTGTAGTATTGCATTTAAATACGAATAAAAAATAGTGGATACTCTTCTTAAATCATTGAACCCCAATCAGCTTGCAGCTGTAGAATATACCGATGGACCAGAACTTATTATAGCTGGAGCAGGGTCTGGCAAAACCCGAGTCTTGACGTATAAGATAGCATATCTCTTGCAGAAGGGACTTGCCCCGTGGTCTATACTTGCTCTTACCTTTACAAATAAGGCAGCACGCGAGATGAAGAGCCGCATCGCTGACCTTGTCGGTGAGGAGCGTGCGCGTTATCTGAATATGGGTACGTTCCATTCTGTATTCCTGCGCATACTGCGTGCTGAGGCAGAAGCCATAGGCTTGGAGCGCAACTTCTCAATCTATGATGATGGCGATTCGCGTGCGGTTGTAAACTCAATTATTAAAGAACTGAAACTTGATGATAAGCAATACAAGGCATCTTCCGTTTTAGGGCGTATCGGGGCGGCAAAGAATAGTTTGGTTACACCAGATATATATATGTCCGATCCACATCTTGCGGAGCGCGATAAGGTTTCGGGTATGCCCAAAGTGGGACAGATATATGCTCTTTATGCCGCACGTTGCAAGGCTGCCAATGCAGTCGACTTCGACGACATGCTTCTCTTTACCTATAAACTCTTTGCAGATAATCCGCAGATTGCGCAAAAATATGCAGAGCGATTTAGTTATGTTCTTGTAGACGAGTATCAAGATTCCAACTATGCCCAGCAGTCGATATTGACCCTCCTTACTAAGGAGCGACGCAATATCTGTGTTGTTGGTGATGATGCGCAGAGTATCTATGCTTTCCGTGGCGCAAACATTGATAATATTCTAAAGTTTCAGAACATATACGAAGGTGCACGCCTATTTAAGTTGGAGCAGAATTATCGTTCTACACAAACTATAGTGAAAGCGGCTAACAGTGTCATTGTCAATAATCAACGTCAAATACGTAAAGATGTGTATAGCGAGAATGGCGATGGCGAAAAGGTACGTTTGAATATAGCTTATTCAGACAAGGAGGAGGCGAGCGTAGTATGCAACGAAATTCGGCGTTTGCATAACCGTTATGGTGTGGCGTATGGTGACATCGCTGTGCTATATCGCACCAATGCGCAGAGCCGTTTGTTTGAAGAGGAATTTCGTCGGCAGGATACCCCATATCGCATTTATGGTGGTATGAGTTTCTATCAGCATAAGGAGATAAAAGACGTGATAGCCTACTTCCGTTTAGTAGCCAATCCGAATGATGAAGAGGCGTTGAAGCGTGTCATCAATTATCCGAAGCGTGGCATCGGCGATACGACAGTGTCAAAGCTTATCGCTGCATCGCGCGATTGTAATGTCTGCTTGTGGAACGTTGTAGGCAATCCGAACATGTATAACGCAGGGGTGTCGGCTGCAACGGAGAAGAAGGTGCAGGGCTTCTATTCCATGATAGACGAGTTTATACGCGACAATAATACAACCGATGCATACGTATTAGGTAAGGCCATCTTGGAGAAGTCGGGATTGAAGCAGGAACTGGCTGCTGATAAGTCGATGGAGGGGATGGAGCGACAGGATAACATAGAAGAGTTTATGTCGGGTCTGCACGACTTTGTTGACACTAAGCGTGAGGAGGGTTATAAGGATGAAGTGTATATCGCCAACTTCCTTCAAGAGGTAGCTTTACTTACAGATAGCGACGAAGAAAATAGCGACGATGTTTCTTCTAACGAGCGTGTGTCGCTGATGACAATACATGCGTCAAAGGGCTTGGAGTTCAACTCTGTTTTCGTCGTAGGTTTGGAGGAGAATATCTTCCCGAGTCCGCGCTCAAGTTCATCGCTCAGAGAGTTGGAGGAGGAACGTCGTTTGCTTTATGTAGCCATAACACGTGCCGAGCAGCGTTGTTTCTTGTCGTGTGCAAAGAGTCGTTATCAGTATGGCAGTATGATGTTCAATGAGCCAAGTCGTTTCTTGAAGGAGATTGATAAGCAGTATTTGATTGTTGAGGGTAATGTTGGAGGCTTTCAGTCGTCAGCTCAGCAATATTCACAGCGTCCAGAGTCTCCGCTGCGCAGTTCGCATCAGTCTTCAGCGCCTTCTGGATTTCGTCGCATATCTACCGCTACATCGCAGTATCGGCAGATGTCGACTACGCCTCAGCGTACACAGAGTGAGATACATGTAGGTGCGCGTGTTGAACATCAGCGCTTTGGTATAGGCAGCGTGATAGCCGTAGAAGGAGTGGGCGAGAACGAAAAAGCTACTATAGAGTTTCAGAACGCCGGAACCAAGACTCTGCTCATGAAATTCGCAAGATTGACAATTTTGAAGTAGGAAAAACAGAATAGTATTGTGTATGTTTGGAAAAATTACTACCTTTGCAATCGATTACACACTAATATTCATTTAATACAAATTTTATGATTCTTCAAAATTTGCAAAACGATTTCAAAGGTTCTAATTGGAAGCGCGAAATCGACGTGCGTGATTTTATTCAGTCTAACTACGAGGCTTATGACGGTGACGAGTCGTTCCTTGTAGGTCCTACAGAGCGTACAAACCATCTTTGGAATGTGCTTTCAAAGATGTTCGAGGTGGAGCGCGAGAAGGGCGTTTACGACGCAGAGACAAAGTTGCCTCAGAGTATAGACACTTATGGTGCCGGCTATATAGATAAGGATAGCGAGGTGGTGGTTGGTCTGCAGACTGATGTGCCATTGAAGCGTGGTATATTCCCGAAGGGCGGTATCCGCATGGTGGAGAAGGCTCTGAAGTCTTACGGCTACGATCTTGATCCTGCAACAAAGACTATCTTTACAAAATATCGCAAGACACACAACGAAGGCGTATTCTCGGCTTACAATGATGACATCAAGGCTGCGCGCCATGCTCATATCATCACCGGTTTGCCCGACGCTTATGGTCGTGGACGTATCATCGGTGACTATCGTCGTATAGCTCTTTATGGTACAGCAAACCTTATTGAGGAGAAGAAGCGTTATTTCAAACGTATCGATATTCAGGAGTTTACAGAGGAGATTGTACGCCATCGCGAGGAGGTTTCGGAGCAAATCCAGGCTTTGAAGCAGTTTGAACGCATGTGTGCTGCATACGGTTTCGACGTTACCAAGCCTGCGACAAACGCTCGTGAGGCAGTGCAGTGGACCTACTTCGGCTATCTCGGTGCGGTTAAGGACCAGGACGGTGCTGCCATGTCGCTCGGTCGTGTCTGCGCATTCTTGGATATCTACATCCAGCGCGACCTTAAGAACGGCACACTCACAGAGCAGGAGGCTCAGGAACTTATCGACCAAATGATTATGAAGTTGCGCATCGTACGCTTCCTCCGTACACCTGAGTATAACGATTTGTTCTCTGGCGACCCGATCTGGGCTACCGCTTCTATTGGAGGTATGGGTATTGATGGTCGTTCGATGGTTACAAAGACCGACTACCGTTTCCTCCATACACTTTACAATATGGGACCGTCACCAGAGCCAAACCTCACTGTGCTTTGGAGTGAGCACCTGCCTGAGGCATGGAAGAAATATTGTGCAAAGGTAAGTATCGACACAAGTGCTATCCAGTACGAGAACGATGACCTTATGCGTGCTGACCTCGGCGACGACTACGGCATCGCTTGCTGCGTGTCGCCAATGAAGATTGGTAAGCAGATGCAGTTCTTCGGTGCTCGTGCAAACCTCGCCAAGTGTATGCTCTATGCTATCAATGGTGGTCGCGATGAGATGTCGGGCGAACAGATAGCTCCGCGCTTTGCTCCTATCACTGGCGATTACCTCACATATGAGGAATTCATGCCTAAATTTGAGCAGATGATGCGTTGGTTGGCAAAGACTTACGTTAATGCTCTGAAGATCATCCACTACATGCACGACAAGTACGACTACGAGGCTTTCGAGATGTCGCTTCACGATGGCGATGTAGAACGTACACGTGCTACAGGTATCGCAGGTCTGTCTATCGTTGCCGACTCTATCGCGGCAATGAAGAACTGCCGCATCCGCATCATCCGCGACGAGAGCGGCCTTGCTGTCGACTATAAGATAGAGGAGGGCGAGTATGTGCCATTCGGTAACAACTGCGACGAGACAGACGAGATAGCAGTGTCGCTCACAGAGACATTCATGGAGTATCTGCGTCAGCATCGTACATACCGCGATGCTATTCCGACACAGAGTTTGCTCACTATCACATCGAACGTTGTGTACGGACGTAATACAGGTGCTACACCCGACGGTCGTGAGAAGGGCGTTCCGTTCGCTCCGGGTGCAAACCCGATGAACGCACGCGATATCAAGGGCGCTGTGGCAGCTCTCGCTTCTGTTGCTAAGTTGCCGTTCCAGCACTCGCGCGATGGCATTTCTTACACATTCGCAGTCGCTCCGTCAGCTCTCGGCAAAACAAAGGAAATGCAGGCAGAGAACCTCACCCACTTGCTCGATGGCTACTTCACACCGACCGGTGGACAGCACATCAATGTGAACGTGTTCGATCGCGATCTCTTGCTCGACGCAATGGAGCATCCGGAGAAGTATCCGCAGCTCACCATCCGCGTCAGTGGTTATGCTGTGAACTTCGTGAAGCTCACACGCGAGCAGCAGCTTGACGTGCTTTCGCGTACAATCAACCTCGGAATGTAATTCCGGAGGAATATAACTGTTGGATATAAGAGGCTGTGGTTTCTACGACGTGGAAACTGCAGCCTCATATTGTTAAAATCAATATTTTTCCTTTACAGGTTTTAAACCAAAAGCTCTGCGCTACGTCATAATATCAAAACAAAGATGCTATGGAAAAAGAAGAACAGTATATATACGATCGTTGCGGTAAGCAGAACCCGTTTACTGTGCCCGACGGCTATTTCGATAGTCTGCGCACAGAACTTATGCAACATGCTACAACTACTACAAAAGCAATTCCTCTTTGGAAGCGTTGGCGAGGTTATGTGGCTGCGGCATGTTTGGTGGGTGTGGTTATTGTTGGGCTTGCTACCTATTGGGGCTTAAAAACGACAGACGTTGCCGATACACATGTGGCTGTTGCCGGATATGCTACGGTCGATGATGACTTCTCTGACGATGAATATGCCGATTATACAATGCTCGATAATGACGATATATATTCGTTTTTAACAAATAATTAAAATCATTATAGTAACCGATTTTAAAGATATAGATACAATGATAGCACTTTTTTGTAAGAATGTACGTAGCGTGTTTGTGTTTTTGGCTATAGCTGTGTTTTGTAGCCAACCAGTCAATGCGCAGAAAAAGCGAGCATTCGACCCCGTAAAATTTGAAGCTGATCTGGAAAAATTCATAGCTTCCGAAGTGGAACTAACCCCCGCTGAAGCTTCCGAGTTCTTTCCTGTTTATCGCGAAATGCGTAAGAAACAGTTGGCGTATTTTAGGAAAGAGCGTTGCTTTAGAAAAGTGGATACCAAGGACGCGAAGGCTTGTGCAGAGGCAATACGTAAACGCGACAAGAATGAGGTAGAGTTGAAGGTCCTTCAGAAAAACTATCATGAGCGTTTTCTGACCATTTTACCAGCCACGAAAGTATTTAAAATATTGAAGGCAGAGCGAAAGTTCCATAGACAATGCTTTAGAAAGGCAAAACCACAGAAGAAATAAAAACAGTAAAGTAAAGGAAAAGAATAGTAAAAAGAAGTGATGGGTAGATATTTTGTAGAGTTTGCATACGACGGAACCGACTATCATGGCTGGCAGATACAGCCCAATGGCAATTCGGTGCAAGAAGAATTGCAGAAAGCCTTGTCCACAATATTGCGTCAGTCGATAAGCGTTGTAGGTGCAGGACGTACAGATACCGGCGTACACGCACGTCGGATGACGGCACATTTTGAGACCGACACTGAAGTTGATTGCATCCAGCTGGTGTACAAGTTGAATCGCTTGTTGCCACGCGATATTGCCGTCCGCTCGGTATTCCCCGTTGCTGGTGACATGCACGCACGCTTCAGTGCTACGCTCCGTACATACCATTATTACATACATACCTCGAAAAATCCGTTCTTGCGAAAGTATTCTTGCGAGATGCACTATGATCTCGACTTCGATTTGATGAACAAGGCAGCTGGCTATTTACTTGAAGTGAAGGATTTTGGGTCGTTCTGCAAGGCTCATAGCGATGTGAAGACCACTCTTTGTGATGTGTCTGAAGCCGTATGGGTGCGCGATGGTGAGAATGCTTGGCATTTCCGCATATCTGCCAATCGCTTCTTGCGCAATATGGTACGTGCCGTAGTAGGCACACTTATAGAAGTGGGTCGCCATCGGCTCACGCTTGAGCAGTTCCGCGAGGTTGTTGCCAGTGGCAATCGCTCGTCGGCAGGTGAGAGTATGCCCGGTAACGCATTGTTCCTGGAGGATGTAAAGTATTAATATTTAGAATTCTAATATCTCACCCCTACAACATTTTTCCTTTTCTTATGTGGCTAATATTGGCATTTTGCTCAGCAGCACTGCTGGGCTTCTATGATGTATGCAAGAAGAAGGCATTGCTTGATAATGCTGTTCTTCCAGTGCTGTTTTTGAACACCTTAATCTGTTCGCTTATATTCATTCCGTTCATTGTTCTCTCGTTAGGAACAAATGTGCTTGACGGTACTGCTTTTTATGTAGAGCCGAGCACTTGGGCAGAACATAAATATATTATTCTGAAAGCGTGTATAGTATTGTCATCGTGGGTGTTTGGCTATTTTGCAATGAAACACTTGCCGATAACTATCGTTGGACCGATCAATGCAACGCGCCCGGTTATGGTGCTTGTGGGTGCGATGCTCGTCTTTGGCGAGCGTTTGAACGTATGGCAGTGGATTGGTGTGCTCTTGGCGATTGTTTCATTCTTTCTGTTGAGTAGAAGCGGTAAGAAAGAAGGTGTTAATTTCTCGCATAACCGTTGGATATTCTTTCTTGTTGCAGCAGCCATACTCGGTGCCGTGAGCGGTTTGTACGACAAGTACCTCATGGCTCCGCCTGCGAATGGAGGAGTCGGCTTAAGCAGAATGGTGGTGCAGAGTTGGTACAATATCTATCAGTTGTGCTTGATGGGGGTTACGATGTTTGCTATATGGTACCCGACACGCAAGAAAACTACTCCTTTCAAGTGGCGTTGTAGCATCATTCTGATAAGTGTGTTCCTAAGTATTGCCGACTTTGTCTATTTCTACGCTTTGAGCTTGCCAGGTGCAATGATATCTATCGTGTCAATGGTGCGTCGAGGCAGTGTGGTAGTAAGCTTCTTCTGTGGTGCGATGCTCTTTAAGGAGAAGAATCTGACAAGCAAGTTGGTTGATATGCTGTTTGTTATACTCGGAATGCTATTCTTGTATATAGGTTCGCATTAATTGAATTTACGTTTTTTAGTAATTACATTATTCGGCAATCCAATATAAAGTGTTAACTTTGTAGGCAAATCGTAATATAACAAGACAATATCTATGGCACGAAATATATTTAAAGGACTTGGTGTAGCACTTATAACGCCATTCACCTCAGATGGTAGTGTTGATTTTAAATCGTTGACCTGTTTGGTGGAACATTTGATTGATAATGGCGCAGACTTCCTCTGTATCCTTGCCACGACGAGTGAGGCTCCTTGCTTGTCGGCATATGAAAAGGAAGAGGTGAAAAAACATGTGATTGACATCAACCGCGGACGTTTGCCAATACTTATGGGATGTGGTGGCAACAATACAAAGGCTATTGTTGACGAACTGAAGAATAGTGATTGGCGTGGCATAGATGGTGTGTTGAGTGTTTGTCCGTATTATAACAAACCCTCGCAGGAAGGTCTTTACCAGCATTTCAAGGCAATAGCAGAGGCAAGTCCGCTGCCGGTTGTTCTTTATAATGTACCAGGACGTACCGGTGTGAACCTTAAGGCAGATACTACAGTTCGTTTGGCTAACGATTGTGAGAATATCATTGCAATCAAGGAAGCCAGTGGCAGCTTGGAGCAAGTTGACGAAATTATAAAGAACAAGCCGGCTCGTTTCGACGTGATTAGCGGTGACGATGCTCTCACGTTCTCTATGGTGGCGAGCGGGGCTGCCGGTAGCATATCCGTTATAGGCAATGCCTTGCCCAAGGAAGTGTCGCGTATGATTCGCTTAGAGTTTAACGGTGAGTATGAGGCAGCACGCACAATACATCATCGTTTCACCGAGTTGTACTCGTTGCTCTTCATTGATGGAAATCCGGCAGGTGTGAAAGCACTGCTGCATGAAATGGGATTTATAGAGAACGTGTTGCGTCTACCGCTTGTTCCGACACGTATCACAACTCTTCAGAAGATGACAGAGATACTGAAAACTCTGAAAATATAACTCACAGCATTTTGCTGTACGAACATTAACGTGGTTTGACACACAAGGCTATCATATTTCCTACGCTATGCATAGTGTTGTTAGCAATCTTTCTTGTTAATATCTTTTACGGAGCAGTTAAAATACCAGCATCCGAAGTGTTAGGAATATTAAAAGGAGACATTGCTTCCAACGTCTCATGGCAGTACATAGTTATGAGCTATCGCTTTCCGCAGGCTCTTACGGCGTTGCTTACGGGTAGCGTGTTATCGGTATGTGGTCTGATGTTGCAAGCTATATTCCGCAATCCGCTTGCCGACGCTTCTATTCTTGGCATAAGCAGTGGAGCCGGATTGGGCGTGGCTTGCGTTATGCTGTTGTTCGGTGGAGGCTTGTATATAGGCGGTTTGTCGTTTGGAGGGTTCGCTGCAGTGTTTGCTGCAGCTCTTTCGGGCGCATTGGCTGTCACGTTTATAATGCTTTTTCTTTCAAGTGTTATTCGTAATAACGCCTTGCTTTTGGTAGCTGGAGTTATGCTCGGTTATGTCACGTCATCTGTGGTTATGCTCTTGAACTTTTTTGCGTCGGCTGATGGAATAAGAGCTTACGTCCAATGGGGAATGGGCAATTTCTCGGGCGTATCCGAAACGATGTTGCCATTATATGCTGCTGTTTCCATGATTTGCATAGTTGTCTCATCCCTACTTGTGAAGCCGTTGAATCTGATGCTTATTGGAAGTAGATATGCAGAGAATTTAGGAGTAAACATAAAGCGTTTGCGGACGACGATACTGTTGCTGACAGGAATAATGACCGCCTTGTCAACATCTTTCTGCGGGCCGATAGCCTTCATTGGCTTGGCTGTTCCGCATCTGGCTCGCTTATTGTTACGTACAGACGATTTCCGGCTTATTATGCCAACCACAATCCTTATTGGTGCCTTGGTCGCCTTACTGTGCAATTTCGTATGCGTACTGCCAAGCAATGGCGGAATACTGCCGCTGAATGCGTTGACACCATTCTTGGGTGTACCAATAATATTATATGTAATATCAAGAAAAAGCTACTCGTTATGATCGAAACAGAACGTATTAAACAGCTACGTCAGTTGCTGCATGAATATAACCACAACTATTATGTGCTGAATATGCCCACGGTCACCGACCGTGAGTTCGACGATTTGATGCATGAATTGCAGCAGCTTGAAGAAAAACATCCGGAACTCTACGACTCCAATTCGCCGACACAACGTGTGGGTAGCGACCTTACACAGGGCTTCGCGCAGGTCGAACATAAATATCCGATGCTCTCATTGGCTAATACATACAATGAGCAGGATGTGCAGGATTGGTACGAGTCGGTTAAGCGTGGACTTGAAGGCGAGGAGTTCGAGGTATGCTGCGAGATGAAGTACGACGGATTGTCGATATCGCTCACATACGAGAACGGACGTCTTGTCCGTGGTGTCACACGTGGCGATGGAGTGTATGGAGATGACGTGACAACCAATGTGAAGACTATCCGTTGCATACCGCTTGTGCTCAATGAGAACGTTGCATACCCGGAGGCGTTTGAAATCCGTGGCGAGATACTTATGCCGTGGAGCGTATTCGACGATCTGAATGCAAAACGTGAGGCAGCAGAAGAACCATTGTTTGCCAATCCGCGTAATGCAGCAAGTGGCACATTAAAGAGCCAGGATCCACGCCTTGTGGCCGACCGTCATCTTGATTGCTACCTCTACTATCTGCTTGGCGAAACTCTACCCTCCGACGGACACTACGAGAACCTGGCTGAGGCTGCGAAGTGGGGATTTAAAATCTCGCAGGGTATGCGTAAGGTAAAGACTCTTCAGGAGATCTACGACTTTATTAATTACTGGGATGCAGAACGCAAGAACTTACCCGTGGCAACAGACGGAATAGTGCTAAAGGTGAACTCTATTCGTCAGCAACAGCACTTGGGATACACGGCAAAGTCGCCACGTTGGGCTATCGCTTATAAGTTTAAGGCAGAACAGGCGGTTACACGTCTGGAAAGCGTGTCGTTCCAAGTGGGACGCACCGGAGCCGTAACACCGGTGGCTAACATGGATGCAGTGCGACTTGCCGGTACAATGGTCAAGCGTGCCACGCTTAACAATGAAGATTTCATAAAGAATCTCGGTTTACACATCGGCGACTATGTATATGTTGAGAAGGGGGGCGAGATTATCCCCAAGATCGTAGGCGTTGATGTGACGAAACGCTCTGCTGAAGCGCAGCCCGTAGAGTTTGTCGATTGCTGTCCTGAGTGCGGCACTCCGCTTGTGCGTTACGAGGGGGAGGCTGCATATTATTGTCCGAACGACACCGGATGTCCGCCACAGATAAAAGGACGCATCGAGCACTTCATTGCTCGCAAAGCAATGAATATCGACTCGTTAGGTCCCGAAACAGTTGACGACTACTATCGTCGTGGACTAATACATAACATAGCCGACCTGTATTGCATACAGGTGCAGGATATTAATGGCAGCGGTAATCGCGAGCGTTCGGCACGCAAGATAGTATCAAGCATAGAGGCTTCCAAGCAAGTGCCCTTCGAGCGCGTTGTCTTCGCTCTCGGTATACGTTTTGTCGGCGAGACATCCGCACGCCAACTGGCTCGCCATTTCAAAACGATGGAAGCATTGCAGAACGCTTCGTTGCAGCAGCTGATGGAGGTTGATGGAGTGGGAGAGGTGATAGCCAAGAGCATAGTGGCTTACTTCCACAATCCTGCAAACATGGCGATTGTCAACCGTTTGCGCGACTATGGTCTGCAGATGCAGCTTTCTTCTGAACAGATAGCAAGCGCAACGAACAAACTCGAAGGTAAGAGCATAGTTATCAGCGGTGTCTTCTCCAAGCACAGTCGCGATGAATACAAGGCTATGATAGAGCAGAACGGAGGCAAGAACGTCGGCTCCATCAGTGGTAAGACTTCCTTCATTCTTGCAGGCGAGAATATGGGACCGTCGAAACTGCAGAAAGCTGAAAAACTGGGCGTGCAGATAATAGACGAGGATACGTTCCTCAGTATGTTAGAGTAATAATGTAGAAACCATACATTCAGAATATGAAAATAGTAATAGGTATAGACGTAGGCATTAGCACTACAAAAATCGTAGGTATCAACGAGGAAGGCGATGTCGTGTCCCCAATCCGAATACGTGCTACCGATCCCGTCACCTCGCTTTATGGCGCATTCGGAAAGTACCTGCACGACAACCACATCCAGTTACATGATGTAGAGAAAGTGATGCTTACTGGTGTAGGCAGCGCATACATCAACGAGCCGGTGTACGGGCTGCCGACAGACAAGGCTGAAGAATTCCTCGCCGACGGTTTGGGTGCTCGCTACGAAACCCATCTCGACCGTATGCTCGTTGTCAGCCTTGGCACCGGCACATCCATTGTGAAGTGCGACGGCGACGACATCAAGCATATCGGCGGTATCGGTATCGGCGGCGGTACGTTGCAGGGCTTGTCACGCCTGCTACTGAAGACCGACGATATAAAACAGGTGGCAGCGTTGGCAGAAGAGGGCGATCTCTCGCATATCAATGTGCTCATCAAGGATATCTGCACAAACCCTCTGCAGGGGCTTCCGATGGATGCCATTGCCTCATTGTTCGGCAACGCCAAGATGAATGCCTCTCGCGAAGACATAGCCCTCGGACTTATCTGGATGGTATTACAGTCAATTTGTAGCGCAACGATTCTCTCGTCGTTGGGCAGCGGCATAAAGGAGTTTGTGATGATAGGCAATCTTACGCTTCTTCCGCAGGTGCGCCATGTCTTCCCCGCAACCGAACGTCTGTACGGTGTAAAGTTCCGCATACCGCGCTATTCCGAATTCTGCACAGCCATTGGTGCAGCCCTGTCTTACCGCAACGTTCAAAGCACAACGTTTTAATACTCAATGTACGGACCTATCCGTTCAATGTCATGGCTGGAGAATTCTTTCATCAACTTCAGCTCCGATATTGAACGGATATTTCCGCGCAAACGTCTGTAGTCGCTTATAGCGCGAGCCTGGTAATAATTCAAGTACGGATGTCGCTTAAGTTGTGACAGCGTCAATTGGTTTATGCGCAATCTACGGATGCTACTCTCGTCAATACTGATGTATTTGACAGCATCCTCTGGGAAACCTTCTATTTCCAGCAACTGCTCCTTACTTACAAAACCGCCCAATTGGTTGCGGTACCTTACAATTTGTCGCGAGTAATAGCTGCCGATACCCGGTATCTTCATCAGTTCCGTAGTATCAGCACCATTTATCTCAATGTGTTCTCCAATGCGTATTTTAGGTGTATAGGCTTTACGTTCCACGTTCGGTGCGTTTTCGCCATTATCCGATGCGTATCGGCTGCTGCGTTCGTATCCTCGTTTGCGGTTTCTTACTTCTGCCAGCGAACTCGCAGGCAAGTAGTCCGCACCGATACGTATATACGGCTCCAAACGCTTGTAGTCCTTAACAGTCAGTCCATAGACATATGCAAAGTCCTCCTTGCATTGATACACACCGCCCCTCGCCCTGTACTTATATATATTGCGAACCTGCCAAGGACGCAACCCCAATTGAAGAAGTTGCGTACTGTCCGCAGTGTTCGGTTCGAAGTAAAACAACTTCGACCCTTTGTTCGTCTCTTCCACAGCATAACCTTGCCCGTCAGCACTCTCATGGCTTTCGTCCTTTACCGTGGCAGTCTCCTTTCTCTCCTCAATCTTGTTGCTGGTGTCATCAGTTAGCGACACCGCACCAAAGAAGATGATTGCAACCAACGCTAAAGAGCATAAGCATATAAAAGTGCGTCTGTCGGCTCTGGTCATATAGAAGAATTCTTTCAGAAACATTGTGGCGTATTATAAATGGGTTAGTCCTCCATCAATTTTCTGTAGCGACCCTTCTTTATTTCTTCATTTCCGAGTCTGCGAGCCTTGTTGATCTCGTAGTCCGAATAACTTCCCTCAAAGAAGAACACCTCGCCGTCACCCTCAAAAGCAAGAATGTGCGTACATATACGGTCAAGGAACCAACGGTCGTGGCTAATCACTACAGCACAACCAGCGAAACCCTCAAGACCCTCCTCCAGAGCACGCAGCGTGTTCACGTCGATATCGTTAGTCGGCTCGTCGAGCAACAGCACATTGCCCTCCTGCTTCAGTGCCAACGCCAGCTGCAGACGGTTGCGCTCACCGCCCGAAAGAGTCTCGCAGAGTTTGCTCTGGTCCGTTCCCGCAAAGTTGAAACGCGAGATGTAGGCACGCGCATTCACATCCCTGCCACCCATACGTATCGTCTCGTTACCCTGCGAAATAGTCTCGTACACCGACTTCTTCGGGTCAATATCCTTATGCTGCTGATCTACGTAAGCCAACTTAACAGTCTCTCCAACCTCAAACGTACCGCCGTCAGCATGTTCCAATCCCATAATCATGCGGAAAAGCGTAGTTTTACCCGCACCGTTCGGACCGATAACACCCACGATGCCGTTAGGCGGAAGCATGAAGTTTAAGTCCTTGAACAGCACCTTCTCGCCGAAAGCCTTCTTCACATGCTGCGCCTCAATCACCTTGTTGCCAAGACGCGGACCGTTCGGGATGAATATCTCCAGCTTCTCCTCACGTTCCTTCTGCTCCTCACCGAGCATCTGCTCGTAAGCATTCAGACGAGCCTTACCCTTAGCCTGACGAGCCTTCGGAGCCATGTGTGCCCATTCCAACTCACGCTCCAATGCCTTGCGACGCTTCGAAGCCTGTTTCTCCTCCTGCATCATTCTCGTAGTCTTCTGCTCCAACCACGACGAGTAGTTGCCATGCCAAGGAATACCCTCACCACGGTCCAGCTCCAAAATCCATTCGCTCACATCATCCAGGAAGTAGCGGTCGTGAGTCACAGCGATAACCGTACCCTCATACTGCTGCAAGTGCTGCTCCAACCAGTCGATGCTCTCCGCATCCAAATGGTTCGTCGGCTCATCCAGCAACAGCACATCCGGCTTCTGCAGCAGCAGACGGCACAGAGCCACACGGCGACGCTCGCCACCCGAGAGATGCGTAACCGGCAAGTCGCCCTTCGGGCAACGCAGCGCAGCCATCGCGCGGTCCAGCTTCGAGTCCATGTTCCATGCGTCCGTCGCGTCAATGATGTCCTGCACCTCCGACTGGCGCTGCATCAGCTTGTCCATCTTCTCCGGATCACCATAGTACTCCTCCAGACCAAACTTCTCGTTTATCTCCTCATACTCCTTCAGAGCATCATACGCCTGCTGCACCCCCTCCATAACGTTCTCCTTCACCGTCTTCGCCTCATTCAGCGGTGGGTCCTGCGGCAGATAACCGACCGAGTAGCCCGGACTCCACACCACCTCGCCCTGAGTAGGCTGGTCCAGTCCGGCTATAATCTTCATCAATGTCGACTTACCTGCACCATTCAAACCGATGATACCTATTTTTGCACCATAGAAGAACGAGAGATAAATGTCCTTCAATATCTGTTTACGATTCTGCGGGATGATCTTCGACACCCCAACCATAGAGAAAATAATTTTCTTGTCGTCTACTGTTGCCATTTTATATAAATAGTTTTTTATCTGTGATTAAATTAAAAGTTATCGAAATATCCCTTTGTGAACATATCGTAGGATAAAGCCTCAAGTTCTTTTAGCGTCATATGCTCTATAGCATGTTCTATTTTACGAATTATTTCTTCGCGCTTATAGTCGCTATCGTCATTAAGAGAATGTTGAAAATGACTCATTGTGATAAATAAGATTTAAGATTTCTTTTTGCAAATTTAAAAAATATATCCGACAAATCAGCATCTTTTTATTAAATATATGTGTGACACACAATCTGCAAGCCCAAAATCATAAACTTTTATATGAAACCCAATAAAATATTACAAAAAAGCATTGTGTTTGAAAAAAAAACATTACCTTTGCAGTCGATTTGGAGGTTCCGTAGCTCAGTTGGATTAGAGCAACAGCCTTCTAAGCTGTGGGTCTTGGGTTCGAACCCCAACGGAATCACTTTGTGACCCCATGCGGATCACCAAGGAACGAAAATTCAAATTGAAAGAAAGAGGACTTTTACATGACGTAAAGTCCTCTTTTCGCATATAATAGGCTGATTTTCAGTAGAAAATCTATTTTCTATATTAGGTTATTTAGAGGTTAACATTATTGTCTAACATCACGGTGGAATTCCGCTAAGAGTACAGAAGAGGACATAATGTGACACGATGTGCCAAAAATGCGTTACACATTGCGTCACACGTTACGCAAAAGTGCGTTACACATTTTGAGAGCTTGCGGTACAAGAAACATTGGCTGCATCTGAAGAGGTGACGCAGCTGCTCCGCAAGTGTAAGAAGATTGTCACGGCTATGGATGTCCTTGACGAGGAAATGACCATGGACAATTTCAATCTTCACTTCTATGGCGAGGAGGTCATGCAGAAGAAGGAAGAGGAGAAAACCAAGGAGCTGGAGAACGGCACGCCTTGGAAGTCGGCTTCCAGTGGTCGTACTTTGCCGATTGTCCTTATTCTTATTGGGTATGGAGAGAATGATTTGAGAAAGTCAAGGGCGGTGATGGCGCAGACGAACTGATGCAAAGTCAGCGTGGCTTGCTGCTTGCCGTGTTGGACGAGGTAAACGCTGCCGTACAAACGGCAACGAACGAGGACGTTTGCCCATTGGCACAGGCACAACGTTTGGATTTCCGCCATAGGCTTGTCGGTGGCAAGTTGGCGGAAGGAAAAGAGGAGTTGCGGGTCGGACAAGTCCGCCCACGACCTGGGGAGGGATAAATCGAAAGATGCTTCCATACTGCGAAAGTACGGAAGCATTTGTATGGGGAAAAAGACAATATCGTTTCTTAAAATTTATCCTTGGCTATTTCTTTTGATAATAAAGCATTATCATAATATCTTAATCTATAATTGTCAGTGTATTCAATATTAATAGTTGTTCTTCCATCACTATAATCATTATTTTCTTTTCTGAATTTGCTATACATAGTTCCCAACATATTATCTAATTCAGACCAATAATCTCTACTAATACTAAATTTGAAAGATACTAAATATAGTTTTTTTTCTATAAAAACGAATGACAATCGTTCAACATTATATGCGCCATAGGTGACTTCACGTATGCTCAAAACGTCCTTTCCAAAAGATTGTGAGTATTCCAAATCGTATCCCTGTTCAAGTAATTTGTTAACAACACTATTTTGGCTCTCACCAAGTGAGCAACTATAAAATGTCCTATTGATATTATTTGGTTGTTTGGCAAAGAGCTCCTCCTGTTCTTGCTCCTTTTCTTTTTGTTTTTTTATATCGTAAAATGCAACTATGCTCCAAAATCCTACAACTATGATTGTAAGAGTTGATATTATCTTGATATTGAAGTTCTTTGTGATTTTTTTCTTTATAAATGACTTAAACGCAAACCAGAAAATAAAGGCTATTGTTGGTGGAAGGCAATAATACCATCCATTTACAACATCTTTAGTTTGAGAATCTATCAGTAACCACACTAATAATCCTATGCACCAAGCCAAAATAATTCCGATTAAGAATTTTGAAAACACAATAAGCCATAATTTCAATTTCTTTGTAATTATGGTTAAGCGATTCCATTCTTTACTTTGAGGGGAACCACAGAATCTACAATAATGAGATTCATATTCTATTTGGCGACCACAATGGCAACAGAAATACTTATTGTTATCTCCATTTGAGCGAGTTTGTGGATTTTTCTCATATTTTTTGGTACATTCTGTTTCTTTATCTGTACACATTGTTTCTTCGTTAAAATTCTGTTCGGCTTCCTTTGATTTAATATTGCGAATCAAATCAACAAGGAATCTGACCCCCCATATAATTACGAATGTTAATAAAGCACCAAGCCCCCCAACAAGAGCATGGTGAAAAGGCGATGTATATAATAGCATATTTGCAAGTTTAAAGTTTTATCGCCACAAAAATACAACTTTTTCAGAAGAAATACCCACTTGACTCCTTTTTATTTTTATATCCATGGTCTTCAAAGAGTTTGGCGGTGTCAGACTGTTTCCATTCAGCGAATACGTTGCCCTTGGCTAAACGTATGCTGTTCACAATGTCGATTATGCTTGGTATCGGGTATTCACCGATGCGGAGGATGGAGAACTCGATGGCAGAGATGCGCTGATACATCCGCTTGTATTGAGCGGTGTCGAGAGTCATATCCCATCTGTTGAGAGCGTTGGCCGTGCGAAGCATGTCCATGAGTTCCGGACTGAAAAACTCCGTTAGGCGTAAGTATAATGTCGAGCTGTGGTACGGCGTGCAGCATCGCCTCTGCAGCCGTGATGATACGGCAGTAATGTAGCAGCGGTGTGCTGTCAGAGTATGAGCGGATGCGACTCATCGTGTCGGACGAAACGAAAGTGTCTGTAAGCCATTGCTCCGCCTGTAAGAGGTGATATTGTATCTTGTCAAAAAGAGATAGCTCACCAGCAACCGCTTTTAGCGTGTTGTGAACATACTTTCTTAGGGTTTCATTATCATTTATCAGCATTGCCATTGTCTTTGGATTTATTGATTTAAACTTGCTTTGCGTCCTTATTCTCATCGAGCGTGGTGAGTTGGATGAATGGGCTGTCCGGCTTGACTGCTGTCCACTTGTTAAAGCGGATAATCAGTCGGTGAACGGAAAAGAGAAGGTCGTGGTAAGGCTTCTGTAAAGCCTGGGCGATGGTGTAAAGCTCGCGCTTGTCGCTGCCGGAGTTATTGGTCTGCGATTTGCCCGGCACCGAGCCTACGAGGTTGGAGTGGACGCGCATGGTAAAGCACATCATATTTATGGCTTCGACGATGTCCGTCGCCCAATCGCCACCCTCCTTATCCGTCTCGATTTTGTTGATGACCACGTCGTGCTGCTCCTCACCGTTTGGTGAAACATAGAACGTGGAGAAAAGCACCTTGCCGCTGTTTTCCATGCCAGTGAGGAAGTTGATGATGTTGTCCTTCTCCTTGTTGACACGTTCCTGCTGCTTGACACGGTCAGTTATGCCCTCGACCTTGAAGATATTGTTCCAAAACGAGTTGGCAATCTCGATGTGGTACTATAGCACGCCTGTTTGCGGACGATGCGGACGATGCGACTGGCATCCTCATTGAGGATGATTACGCTGACGCAAAAGTCGAAGTGCTTGAAGTCCTGGCACACGCCGAGAAAGTAACTTGCGAGGTCGTTGTCCAGCATAAAATCATCCACCTGCGCTTGCACTTGTGCGGTGGCAAGCTCCGTGTCATAGACAAGTCCACTGCCATAGCAGACTTCAGCATTGAACATCTGGCAAGTGCTCATTGTCTCGTCGGACTCGATGAGATCAATGATGTTGTACGGCATCTGATTGTCACCTCCCCACGGGATGTACTTCATCCTGTCGTTGATGATGATTGGTGCGATGTTGTGCTCCTCCTTGAAGACTTCAGATGTCTTGGTGGTGAAGGCTGTGGAGGCGTTGGCACCTGGGATGGTGACAACGGATGTTGGTGGGATAAATGAAAAATCGCTCATATCTTGCTTTTTTTAGGGCAAAGATATGAGCGATGTTTGGGTGGGAAAAAGACATGTATATTATATGTAACGCATATAATAATTATGATAATAGTGTATTTACAGCAAAAATTTGTATTTTTGTAAATAAGATCGGTACTAAACCGAATTGTATATTTCAAAAAGAAAGTATCTTATTTATTGGATTAATAAATTACAAAAATATGAAGTTGGCAAAAAAGTATTGGTGGTTGTTTTTGTTAGTGGTTGTAACACCAATAGTCATGAATATCTTTATGATACAACCAAAGTTTTTTACATTCGTCGGCAATGATTCTTCATGGCTTGGATTTTGGGGTAGCTATATCGGAGCAGTGTTATCGTCTGCTATTGCTTTGTTTGTATTATTTAGACAGCAGCAACAAAATCATTTTGAAAATATGAGAAATAGAAGTCTGCAAATTGCTGTAATAAAATATTCGCAAGAACTGGAGAAATTTCGAGATTTACGTACCGCTTTGATAGACTTTCAGGGCTCGTTTGATTATATTGAGATTACAAAAATAGCAGAAAGGTTTATTGATGGATATTATGATAATGTAGAATATGAAAAATTAAAATATTTAGTAAGAGACATTGATGATAAAAATATTAAGGTTGACACGATTCTTAACCTAATTCCATTATCAAATTCTATTATCGAATTTAACCAAATATATAATAAGCTATACTACGCTTATTGTCTGACAATTGATGATTTGCTGTCATTTTTTGACTTAATAAAAGATATTCCACAAAATGAATCGGAGATAAAAATCTATGTCAAAAGACATTTGTCAACCTGGAATTATGTAAAGGAAAATCAATATAAAAACATAGCTAAAGTTCAAGATTTAAGAAGTCTCAAATCAATAGGAGATATTATAATAGAATATGGAGAATATGATAAAATAAAAGAGAATGCACCTAATATTATAAAAGAAAGACTCAGAGAAACGCTTAGTGATACTGAATTAATTGGTAAGTTGAAAGGTGTAATTAATATAATTCTATTAGAAGAGCAAAAAAGAATTAATGATATATTACAGATTTGAAGAAACTATATTAAGACTAACAATATAGTACGACGGATAAAAGTTGGATTATTACAAGTCAAAAAACTAACTGTAAAGCAAAAAAATCACTTCATGATTGTTGGATAAACAACATGTTAATTGCAAACCAATAGCATCGATTTCAATTTCGTGGCAACTATAATGTTTATCAAATACTAATAAAAGTTAAAAGAGTATTTGTAAAAATCTACAATTTAATGTGATCAATCATTTGTAGCTGTTGGTTAGTAATAAGTTATGGTAAAATTGAGAATAGCTTTCTATACTAATTTATTCTGCTATGGATAGAATCAAATGCCGCAAAGATAAAAAAAAGTTGTATCTTTGCGGCATTAAATTAATAAAAACAGCTATGCCCAACATCGTATCTTTGTTCTCAGGTTGTGGCGGATTAGACCTCGGATTTGAGCAACGGGGATATAACACAATCTGGGCTAATGACTTCAGACATGAAGCATGTGAATCTTTTAGAAATCATTTTGGGGATGTAATTCTTGAAGGTGATATTGAACAGGTAGACCCTTATGAAGAAGGTGCAATACCTGATTGTGACTTAATTTTGGGTGGCTTCCCATGCCAAGATTTCTCTATCATTTGGAAACGTCCTGGACTCAACGGAGAACGCGGAAATCTATATAAAAGTCTTCTAAGATTTATAGATGCAAAGCATCCAAGAGCATTTGTTGCTGAAAATGTCAAAGGATTATTGACGGCAAACAAGAGAAAGGCAATAAAACAAATAATTGAAGATTTCCAATCTTTGAATCCTGGCTATTTAATAAAGCCTCATTTGTATAATTTCGCAGACTACGGAGTCCCTCAGTTCAGAGAGCGCGTTCTTATTGTAGGCATCCGTCTTGACACTGGTTTCAATTTTGTACACCCCCAACCAATGTATGGTCCGGGTAGAGAAAATCCCTATGTAACGGCAGGCGATGCATTAAGAGGTGTGGAACAAGTTGATTTCAACAATGAACATTTAAGAGTGACAGCACGCACCCAACACATTATTGATATGATTCCAGAAGGCGGTAATTTTACTGCTATTCCTAAAGATTCGCCATACTATGTTCATGGAATGATTAGCCATGTATATAGAAGAATTGACAGGAATGAGCCATCTAAAACTATCATTGCAGCTGGAGGTGGAGGAACTTGGGGGTATCACTACCCAGAGCCACGCCCACTTACAAATCGAGAGAGAGCGCGCATACAATCGTTTCCTGACGACTTCGTTTTCTTTGGAAGTACAACAGAAGTAAGACGGCAGATAGGAAATGCAGTACCACCAGTTGGCGTGCATGCCGTGGCAGATGCTTTGATGCCCCTTTTCACAGGCGATTATGAGCCAGTAGACCTCTACGCTGAACAGGAGCGTTTAAGTCGATTATCAATAGAAGAAAGAGTAAAATTATTTTAGGAGGATTTCACATGGAATTTCTGCTTACAAAAAATCCCCAATTCTCAGGAAAGTTTGAATCAAGAGAAGTAAAGGATTTCTATAAAGATCTCGTCGAAGACGCAGATCAATTTAATATTGCAACTGGTTTTGTCTCCAATGTATCAATATTGGAGTTGGAAGATTTAGTAACATATAGACAGAAGAACACGGCAAAGGCAATGAAGCTCAATCTGTTTATCGGAATGAACTACATTGAGCAATTTACAAAATTGCAGTATGATGCTTTAATGGAATTGAACAAACACCTACAGATGGATAATCTCGGAGATGTTTTTGTTTCTAAAGAGTTAAGGTATCACGGTAAGATGTACTCTTTTTTAAAGAACGGAGTATGTGAGGCAGGGTTTATAGGATCTTCCAATCTTGGCAGTTTCTTAGGAACTACTTCTGATTATATTGAATCAGATTTATTGTTACAGGACGAATCAGCAGTTCTTTTGAATAATCGTATTAGCAATATCATCGAAGCTCTTGGAACAAAGTTTTCGGATTTACCAGAGATAGTTGACTTTAAGAAGCCTGTATTTAATTTGTTAGATGACAATAGTTATGTGGAGAAGGTGTCTGATGACAAATACAATGAAGTCTGCTCAAATAGTTTAGGCTATCATATCGTTGTACCTTTAAAGGTCGGCAATAAGGCTGGCAAGAGCAACCTAAATACTTATTTCGGAGCAGGTAAAATCAAAGGTAGATTTAGTCCGAGAAATTGGTATGAAGCAGAAATCATAATAAGCAAGAAGCTCGAAAACTTGGATAAACTACCCCAAGAAGACGAAGAGTTCACTGTCATTACTGATGATCATTTTATGTTTAAATGTAAGCGTCAGGGTGATTATGGTAAGAATCTAAGGACAGTAGGCGATTTGCGCATTCTCGGCAAGTGGATAAAAGGCCATATGGAAGCAGAAGGTGCTCTTAAGTTAGGAGAAATGGTAACTGAAGAGACTTTGGAAAAGTTCCATAAATCAAAGTTGGTGTTCACCCCGACCAAATCTGGTATTTGGCTGCTAAAAATGGAATAACTTATGTATTTAGAAAAATATCTATCACAATTAAACAATCAAGGTTTGGAAACTTCTGTATTAGACGTTTCCAAACAGATTGATGATAATGTAAAGAAATTCTTTACGTTCAAAGATAACGTAACCGGCTTGTTGTTCGGTAATGTTCAAAGTGGAAAAACTGCTCAAATGTTAGGAGCTATCGCAAGATTTGCGGATGAAGGATACATGATATTCTTGCTTCTTACCTCTGACAATGTTGATTTACAAAGACAAACATTTCTACGAACCCAAAGTTCTTTGATTGATTTCAATGTCCTTTCTGAAAGGGACGATTTGAAATTTCTGCAAGATGGTCTTCGCAAACCTACAGTTATTGTATTAAAAAAGAATGGTCGAATACTAAAGAAATGGCGTGAAATATTGTTGTCTTGTCAGTCTTGTAAGGGAAAATTCCTAATGATTTTTGATGATGAGGGTGATAATGCAAGTCTGAATACATTGGTCAATAAGAATAGGCAAAGTACTATCAACAAGAACTTGGATGCCATTAAAGATTCTGCAAGTAGCTGTGTATATTTTGAGGTGACAGCTACACCACAATCATTGATTCTTCAGTCAGAGATTTCAGGATGGCATCCTAAGTTTGTCAATTATTTTAAACCTGGGAAAGGTTATTTAGGCGGAGATTTCTTTTATGCAGATCCAAAGCCATTTTGTATCAAGTTTACCAAAGAAAATGAACTTGATGATGTAACTGCAGAAGATGACAATTATTGTCCTGAAGGTCTTCAAGAAAGCATATTGTATTTTCTAATAGAATGTGCTCATAAAAAAATAAAGGGAGAAACAAATTGTAACTTTATGATTCATCCCAGCATAAGAACTGGGATACATTCTAAATTTGCAACAAGGGTTGAGGAGCATCTTAATCTTCTCCAGGAAGCTTATGGGGAAAAAGATTTTATACAGAATCTTAAGATGGCATGGGCAGATTTACAAAAAACAGCCCCTAATATAGAAAGCTTCGATGACATTAAGGATACTGTTTCTGTTCTTCTTGATGACATGCAAATAAACGTGTATGTTCTAAATTCAAAAAGTATAACAGGAAGAGACCCCAATAACCCTGATGCGCTTGATTTGTCAAAAGGCTATAACATAGTTGTTGGGGGAAACACCTTAGGACGTGGTATAACCTTTCCTCATTTGCAAATTGTATATTATTGTCGAGCATCCAAGACTCCACAAGCAGATACATTTTGGCAACATTCTCGTATATTCGGTTACGACCGTGAGGCAAGTCTTGTAAGGATTTTTATCCCTAAAAGCCTATATAAACTCTTCAGCGAGTTAAGTAAGGCCAACATGGTATTGATTAAACAGATAGAAGACAGAGGTATAGATGGCGTTCTGCTTATTTATCCCAAAGGAGTACGCCCAACAAGAAGTAATGTCTTGGATAATAAATTCTTGCAAATGCTTTCTGGTGGCGTAAACATCTTCCCGAACGAACCGATTGGAGGAAATACGAAACAGATAGATCCATTGGTTATGGATTATAAGGACTCAAAAGTCCAAGAGGTTTCAGAAGAATTGATTTTGAAATTATTGGACAATGTAGGAAGTTTGTATAGAGAGGATTTTGACAGTGAAACATATAAAAACTGTGTTCGCGCATTATCCAAGAAACGTCCTAAGATGAAGTATAGGCTCATAGTCAGGATAGATCGTGATATAGCAAAAGGTACTGGTACATTACTTTCTCCAAATGATAGGGCATTGGGAGATAACTATCAGAACGACGTCGTGTTGACACTTTACAGAGTCAATGGAGATGTTTCCAAAGGATGGAACGGTAATCCTTTATGGGTACCTAATATTAAGTTTCCAAGTGATTGTTGTTTCTATAATGCTGAATAGCTATGAGATCATTAAAGAAATATGAAGCAAAAATAAACAAGGCATTTATCGATGCGAATGAATTGAATCATTTGCAGATGTTTTCAGATGCTGTACTATCTAAGGGACGTATTTATCTTATTGATGAATTTCGTGAATACCTTAGTAAAGAGCTAAAGAAATCAGATGTTTCTGCAAGTGCTTGTATATCAAGAGTAAAACGTATCGATAAAGAATGCTTATCAAGGTTTAAATCGGTAGATTTATTCTTGTATATTCCTTTCATGATATCAACTTCAAATGACCTTGCTATTAAGGTTCTAAATTGGATGGAGAAATTTCTCTCTATAGAATTGACAAAACGTGAATACAGCAATGGAATTTCTTTTCCCAATAGGCAATTCAGTGATTGTAAATCTGCTTTCATCAAATATAAACAATTCTTAGAATTGCACATGTCTTCCAGTAAAAATATAGACAAATTTGATGTGAGAAGTGAACAATTGGCAATTCCTAAATTGTCAAAATTAGGTGTAGAACAAATCAACATTCAGATGACGAACGCATAAAAATAGTTTATAAGACTTTATTAAGATACTTAAAAATGACTGATTTTTACAGGTCCTTAAAACCAACTTTAAATAAGCTATCCCGGCTAAATATTTGGGATAGCTTATTTGTAATTCGACAATATTACAATAATGAGTTTGATCTGAATAATTTTAATGATAATATTTGTTGAAAATGAAAAAAAACGGCAAGATTGCTAAAATAGTTCATTGAAAAATTGCTTGATTCAGTATAGGTTATTATTTTTGATGAACAAAAAAGGCAATTTTGCCGAAATATTTCAATATACATATTATGCAGATACAAAGAGATTTCTATTTACAGCAACTGATAGACGGCAAGCAAAATGGATGTTGGTATTATGGAGCAACGATATGTAAGTAAAGACGGTAAATGGCAGAGGAAACAACTTGAAGTAGATTTCGTTGTCAATGAAGGCAGCCAAAAGTATTACTCCAATCTGCATTAGCCATGCCAGACGAGGAAAAGCGTAAACAAGAAATGGCTTCACTTTTGAGAATAGGCGATTCATTCAAGAAAATAATCATCGTGAAAGATGATATTAAACCTTGGACTGACGAGAATGGTATTCTTACAATGGGATTAATGGATTTTCTTATGGGTGACACAATAGATTTAAACATCTAAGATTGGCTTATACATATCAATTCCATTTCCATTCACCTCAAATATACATACATTTCGAAGCTGTAGGATTTCGTTGGAGTCCAGCAGTTTTGTTCTAAATAAAATTCCATATATGGACAAGATGACAAAGGAACAGCGCAGCCATTGTATGGCATCCATACACAGCAAGAATACCAAACCAGAGATATTGGTTCGGCGGTATCTCTTTGCTCATGGGTTCCGATACCGGCTGAACCATCCGCGACTGCCGGGACATCCAGACATCGTGATGCGTAAGTATCGTACGGTCATCTTTGTGAATGGTTGTTTCTGGCACGGACATGAAGGATGCAAGTACTTTGTGTTGCCGAAGAGTAGGACAGAGTTTTGGCAAGCGAAGATAGAACGCAACAGGGAAAGGGACTTGGAGGAACAACGGAAGTTGGCGGAAATGGGTTGGCACTGCATAACGGTGTGGGAGTGTCAACTGAAACCGAAAGTAAGGGAAAAGACCTTGCAGTCGCTTGAATATACGCTATGCCACATTTATCTTGAAGACCACAAGGTAAAGAGGTATGAGATGCAGGAAGAAGAAAGAGTGATGGCAGCAGAGCCTGATGTGGAAAAGAAATAATAGTTTTTATATATCGCTAATGGTGGGGATAGCTATAAAAACTACTGCTGTTTAGTAAATGGATGATGGGATGATTAGAAGGTGTAGCTATTAGAACGTATGAAAACCCTTGTAAGGATCCATTTGTTGCATTTCCTTTTTGATATTCTGCGGTAGTGTAAACAGAGCCGTGACACAGTTCTGTTTACACTACCATGCTATTACAATCAAAATAATGAATGATTATTACTAACAACAATCATCCATTACTTTATACGTTACTTTTTCCCTATTGATGCAAGATACTCATCCCATGTATAAAGGTCATGTTCCTTAAGATTTTTGTATTCTTGACCATTGGACAGGCATACCCAAGAATTATTGTAAAAAATCCCCAGGCGCAGTTGCTTCTGAGTACTCTTTTCTACAACTAAATCTCCCTCTTTGAATTTTTGCTTATTTAAATTTTGCTCTTCAGATGAAGAACTTTTTGATTTTCCCAAATTTAAATTTTGTTCTTCAGATGAAGAGCTTTTTGATTTTTTCAAATTTAAATTAGCAACAAGAAGATTTTTAATGTCTCGTGTATCATTGCAAAGTTGTATGAACTTCACCAGTAGATACACAAGAAATGCAAGATAGATAAGTGCAAAAATAAATGCTAATCCTTCCATAATAAATTGTTTAAGTTGATTACTATATGCAAAAGTAGTAAATATAATTTACAAGATACAATTTTATTATCATTATCTCACTCCACCAATCGCAATTGGATATAAATCGTGCTGTGGAAACTTTTCGCAGCTGATATAGAGCGTATCGAAGGCATCGGTGCCGTCGGTTCTATGTAGTCCGAGATGAATAATCCCCTTGCAACCGCCTTCGCTCTCATAATTATCTTCAATATCCGAAATGCTATCATCGCTAATGGTGGGAGTATATCATCCGCGTCGGTCGATACGAGCATCCGCGTCGGTCGATACGTGCATCCGCGTCGGTCGTTACGAGCATCTGCGTCGGTCGACGCGGATGGTGGGGATAGCTATAAAAACTACTGCTGTTTAGTAAAAGGATGATGGGGTGGTAGAAGGTGTAGCTATTAGAAGTTATGAAAAACCTTGTAAGGATCCATTTGTTGCATTTTCTTTTTGATCTTCTGCTCAATTCCTTCTGAGGATTGGGGTGCCTCTGTCTCCATTTCGTTAGCTCTCTCCTCATCCTCAGTCGCCCCAACGATATCACCGAGGCTCTTACGTACCTCGCTACGTTCTTTGTAAGCTTCTATTGAGAATGGGTCGAAATCAATTACTTCGCTATAGATTTTTTCAGCTTCTTTGAGGTTCGCCTTGGCTTTCTCCACACGGGCTTTAAGCAACAATACATCTTCGTTGCTTTCTATGCGTTCGTATAGATAGTTGGCATCAAGTGCAGCCTCTTCGATAGCTTTATTCTCCAACAACACGTTGCCACGTAGTAAGCGAGCCACATCGAAGTCTGCGCGTAACTCGATTGCTTTTGTCAGCATTGATGTTGCATTGTTAAGGTCGCCCTGTCCGTGATAAGCTTTGGCATAGAGATAATATGCCATTACGTTTTTGTCGTCAAGTAGCAGGGCTTTTTCGCATACATCTGCCATTGTGGAGTAGTTTTCCATCATATATGCCACCTCTGCCATACGTAACAACACGGCGATGTTGTCAGATTGCTTCTCTGAAATTTCTTGTAGCTGTTCGTAAGCATGTTCCAAATCGCCAAGTGAGATGTATGCCTGTGAAAGATAATCGCGACATTCGAGATCGTCAGCGTTCAGTTCAATGGCGTGTACAAAGCATTTTGCAGCATACTCAAACTGCTGCATACGAAGGGCGCGTACTCCGTCATATTTCAACACATCGAAGTTTTTATTTTCCTCTTGTTTGGTTTCCTTGGAGGTAGTCTGACTACCAAATAGTTTCTTAAAGATATTCATTTTTCTATCCGTTTATTTCTGAAAGTTCAAGCCAGCGCATCTCTTTTTCTTCAAGTTCATCCTTGATGATGGGGAGGCGTTTGCTCTTTTCGGTTAGTTCGTCGATAGAGAGCGTACCGCTGCACAACGCTTCTTCGATGCTTTTCTGTTCCTCTTCAAGTGCAGCGATTTCTTTCTCTAAACGCTCGAACTCGCATTTCTCTTTATATGTCTTCTTGCGGCGTTGTTCGCCAACAAACTCGCGTTTCTCTTTCTTTTCTGTGTCTGAAGTGTTGTTCTTATTGTCGGCAAGTTCCTTCGGTTTCAGCGACTCCCACTCGCGGAACTGAGTATAGTTGCCAGGGAAGTCCTTTATCTCGCCCTCGCCACGGAACACGAGCAAGTGGTCTACAATCTTATCCATGAAGAAGCGGTCGTGCGACACGATTATCACGCAGCCTGGAAAGTCCTGTAGATATTCTTCAAGCACCTCAAGCGTTTGTATGTCGAGGTCGTTGGTGGGCTCGTCGAGCACGAGGAAGTTGGGATTGCGCATCAATACGGTGCACAGATATAGTTTGCGTCGTTCGCCACCAGATAGCTTGTAAACATAATCGTATTGCTGTTCGGGCGTGAAGAGGAAGTGCTGCAAGAGCTGCGTCGCGGTGATGTGTTTGCCGCCGCCGTAGTCGATATAGTCGGCGATGTCGGCTATCACATCTATGACACGTTGGTCGTCGCGGAATTTAATGCCGTCCTGTGAGAAGTAACCGAAGCGCACAGTGTCGCCCACGTCAAAGCGACCATTGTCGGGAGCTACTTCACCGAGCAGCATCTTGATGAAGGTAGACTTGCCCGTGCCGTTGTTGCCCACGATGCCCATCTTCTCGAAACGCTGAAAATTGTAGTAGAAATCCTTCAGAATCACTTTCTCGTCGAACGCCTTCGATACGTACTGACACTCGAATATCTTAGAACCAATGTACACATTCTTCGATTTCAGACGCATCTGTCGTTCCTCAATACGCTGTTTCGCCTTGCTCTCAAGGTCGTAGAATGTCTCTTCACGGTAGCGCGCCTTGTGTCCGCGTGCTTGTGGCTGACGACGCATCCACTCCAGCTCGCGGCGGTAAAGGTTGTTAGCACGTTCAATCTCGGCGCGTGTTGCGTCGATGCGCTCCTGACGCTTCTCCATGTAGTACTGGAAGTTGCCACGGTATGAATAAACAGTGTGGTTATCGAGTTCGAGGATGAGGTTGCATACGCGGTCGAGGAAGTAGCGGTCGTGTGTCACCATGAGCAGAGTCTTGTTGCCACGTTGCAGATACCCTTCAAGCCATTCTATCATCTCGAGGTCGAGGTGGTTTGTAGGCTCGTCGAGAATGAGCAGGTCGGGTTCGGTGATGAGCACGTTGGCGAGTGCGATGCGCTTCTGTTGTCCGCCACTCAGCTGACCCATAGGCTGTGTGAGGTCGGTGATGTGCAGCTGTGTCAGAATCTGCTTCGCTTTCAATATGCGGTCGGGGTCGCCCTGATGGTTAAAGCAAGCGTCGAGCACTGACTCCTCTGGGTCGAACTTAGGCTGTTGTTCGAGAAAGCCAATCTTTATGTCACGGCGGAAGATGATACTTCCGGAGTCGACACTCTCCTTGCCTGAGAGTAGAGAGAGTAGAGTAGACTTGCCCGTGCCATTCTTTGCAATCAGTCCGACGTGTTGTCCTTCGGCAATTGAGAACGAGATATTCTCGAACAGAACATGCGCACCGAACGCTTTTGATATGTTTTGAACGTCAAGTAATGGAGTCATTTATTCAGTTGCTTTAATTTCGTTCAATATGTTTCCAACGTAGTCGAGCACCTCGTCACGTCCCAATTTTTTCTCCGAACTTGTGATGAAGTAGGGGGGCAGTTCCTCCCACTGTTCCTTCAGCGAGTTCATCCACTTCGCTGCATTCTGCTTCGCACGCACAGGTCCGAGCTTGTCGGCCTTGGTGAATATAATGGAGAAAGGTACAGAACTCTCGCCGAGCCAGTTGATAAAATCGGTGTCAATCTTCATCGGATCGTGGCGGATGTCGATGAGTACGAAGGTGTTTACCAGTTGTTGGCGCTGCAGTATATATGATGTAATCATCTGGTCGAGTTTTTTCTGCACGGTCTTGGAGCGCTTAGCGAAGCCATAGCCCGGAAGGTCAACCAAGTACCAGTCGTTGTTGATGATGAAGTGGTTGATGAGTAGGGTCTTGCCTGGTGTAGCTGATGTTTTTGCGAGCCCCTTATGGTTGCACAGCATATTGATGAGACTCGATTTGCCTACGTTCGAGCGTCCGATGAATGCAAACTCTGGCTTTGTGTCTTTCGGACACTGGCTTACGGTTGCAGACGATATCGTAAATTCAGATTTCTTTATATCCATATTGTATATGTTTCTTTTTATGAGTTGTGTTTTTATTATTCGTAGCGCATAGAGCGCGCAGGGTGAATGTGCGAAATGAGGAAACTCGGAGCTATGAGTACCACGATGGCTATGAACATAGTTGCAACGTTAAGGGCGACAATGAAGAGCCAGTTGATTTCTACGGGAACGGTATCAACGTAATAGGTAGCAGGGTCGAGCTTAACAAAACCTGTGAAGTGTTGTAGTATTACAAGTCCCAAACCCAATAAATTGCCCCAAAGCAATCCTTTACCTATGATGAATGCTGCAAACCAAAGGAAGGTATGGCGCACAGTTCTGTTGCGGGCTCCGAGTGCTTTGAGTATACCAATCATGGTTGTGCGTTCAAGAATGATGATGAGAAGTCCTGAAATCATCGTTACTACTGCCACGGCGGTCATAATTGCGAGAATTATCCACACATTAAGGTCAAGCAAGTCGAGCCACGAGAATATCTGAGGCGATAGTTCGCGTATTGTCTTTGATGAGTAGGTGGCACCATTGCTATCCATTGTGCGGTTCACTTTGCGCACAATTATGTCCTCCGTCTCATTGAGTTTGCTGAAATCAGCCACAGTGAGTTCGGCACCCGAAACTTGTCCTTCACTGAAGTTGTTCAATCTAACGGCTGTGTATAAATCGCAGAAACAGATTGTCTTATCGTATTGGCTGAGATTAGTCTGATAAACTCCAGTGATGGTGAACCGACGTACTCTCACTCCGTTTTGGTCGATGAAGTAGGCGAAGATGCGGTCGCCACACTTTGTCTGCAGCTTGTCAGCCATCGTCTTCGATACGAGTATCTTGTTGCTGCTCTTCTCGCTTGAGAACTGTGGTATGTAGCCTTCGACCATGTTGTTATGGATGAAGGTGGTGTCGAAGGCTTCGTCTACGCCTTTGAATGCAACCCCCAAAAAGTCGTTATCGGTCTTCAAGATGCCTTGCTTCAGAGCGAAGCGTTGCACATGACTCACGCCGTTAATGCCTTTAAGCACTTTTACTAATGAGTCGTTGATAATAATCGGTTGGTCTGTGGCTGACGATTGTAGCGCATAGAAGTTGGCAACCTGTATGTGACTACCAAAGCCAACTACCTTGTCGCGTATAGTATGTTTAAAGCCAAGCACCATGCACACGCTGATAATCATCACCGCCAATCCGATTGCTACGCCCATTGTGGCTATGCGGATAGCAGGCTTCGATACCTTTTGGCGGTCGCTTATTTGGTTTGAATATATGCGTCGAGCTACAAAAAGAGGAAAGTTCATTATCTTTTGTTTGGTAGTTAATAAAGAAGGAGCTAAGAAGTTGAGCCGTTGTTATAGCTTGTTGCATCTGCTGTAAAACCATTGGCTTAACTTCTTAGCTCCTCAATCTCTATATCCTAAAAGTATTGGATAGTTTTAATCGTTGCTATCTACTCTGCCCGGGTATGCTTCCAGTGCTTTACGTAGCACGATGAGTGCTCGTTCAAGGTCGTCTTTCTTCAGTACGTAAGCGATGCGAACTTGATTGATACCAGCACCTGGTGTGGTGTAGAAACCAGCAGCAGGAGCCATCATAATGGTCTCACCTTCGTACTGGAACTCTTCAAGACACCAACGGCAGAACTTCTCGCTGTCGTCTACCGGCAACTTAGCAACCGTGTAGAAGGCTCCCATAGGAATTGGTGAGTAGACACCCGGTATGCGGTTAAGTCCGTCGATGAGACACTTACGGCGCTCCACGTACTCTTCGTAAACATCGCGGTAGTAGTCTTCGGGCGCATCAAGCGATGCGTCGGCTACAATCTGACCCAAGAGTGGAGGAGAAAGACGTGCTTGACACAACTTCATTACGGCTGCACGCACCTGCGAATTCTTTGTAATCAAGGCTCCGATGCGGATACCGCACTCGCTATAACGCTTCGACACAGAGTCGATGAGTATCACATTATCTTCGATACCTTCCAAGTGGCAGGCAGAGATGTAAGGTGAACCAGTGTAGATGTATTCGCGATAGACTTCATCTGAGAACAGATAGAGGTCGTATTTCTTCACCAAGTCGCGAATCTGATTCATCTCGCGACGTGTATAGAGATAGCCCGTAGGGTTGTTTGGGTTACAAATCAAGATGGCACGTGTGCGCTCGTTGATGAGTTCCTCAAACTTCTCCACCTTAGGCAACGAGAAGCCTTCCTCTATTGTTGTTGCGATAGTTCTAATCTTTGCGCCAGCCGAGATTGCAAAAGCCATATAGTTGGCGTAGGCTGGTTCCGGAATAATAATTTCATCGCCCGGATTTAGACACGACATGAATGCAAAGAGTACTGCCTCTGAACCACCTGCTGTAATGATGATGTCATCAGGCGATACATTAATATTAAAACGCTTATAATATCCGGTCAGTCTCTCGCGATATGAATAATAACCTTGTGACGGAGAGTATTCGAGCACACTGCGGTCAATGTGTTTCAATGCGTCAAGTCCTACTTCTGGAGTAGGAAGGTCGGGCTGTCCGATATTGAGGTGATAGACTTTCACACCACATTTTTTGGCATCTACTGCCAAAGGCGCTAATTTGCGAATCGGCGATTCGGGCATTTCAAGTCCTCGTGTTGAAATTTCTGGCATTTGCGTTTATTTTATGTTATACTTTTTCTTACTGCTTAATGCAAAGTTACGACAAATAGGAGTAAGTGCAAAATTTTTAACCTAAAAATTCCAATATTAACCCAGCAAATGGTAAACTCCTCCTGCATATAGCTTGATAACACCTTTCAATTCGAGGCTGAATAATAGTGCAGAGATGTTGCCAATCGGCAATCCTGTTTGTACAGCGATGATATTCAGCTGCAAGTCGTTGTTACGTTGAAGAAGTTCGACAATACGTGTCTCTTCTGCGGTCAGTTCGGGGAACAGTTGGCGTTCGATACCTTTTGCTCGTGCTTCCTTCACTTGGTTGTCTTGTTCCCAACCCATTGCTTTAACAAAGTCCTCTGCGCAGGTGATGAGTGCTGCTTTATTGTCTCTAATCAGGTTGTTGCAGCCTTCGCTATATGTCGAGTTTACATTGCCCGGAAAGGTGAATACATCGCGAGCATAGCTTTGTGCAATGTCTGCAGTGATGAGGCTTCCGCCACGTGCCGCACTCTCCACTACAATAGTAGCATCTGCTATGCCTGCCACGATGCGGTTTCGCCTTACGAAATTCATCTTGTCTGGGTTCGTGTTTGTAAGAAACTCCGTTAGTAGTCCGCCATGCGAGAGCATATCTTTAGCTGTGTCTCTGTGGGCAGAGGGGTATAACATATCCAGACCGTGAGCCAAAACGCCAATAGTGTCAAAACTATTTCTCAGAGCGTTTCGGTGAGCGCAGATGTCAACCCCGTAGGCTAATCCGCTTACGATGAGCACATCAGGACACAACTCTTTTAGGTCTTGGCAAAATTTTGTAAGGAGGTCTTGGCCGTATGCTGTGCAATGACGTGTACCTACAATAGACACAATGCGACGTTGGTTGAGGTCAGCGTTGCCGCGATAGAAAAGCACAATAGGCGCATCATCGCAGTCGCGTAGACGTTCTGGATAATCGTCACATGCCATCGTCAATGGACGAATGGCATGTGCGTTATCAAATTCTAATTCAGCCTCTGCACGATGCAAGGCTTCGGAAACATCGCTTAGTGCATGAACTAATCTTGGAGAAGCATCGCTGATAACATCCTTAATGTTATTGCGATTCTCCATGATAGCTGTTGCCGAACCAAGCTTGCGATATAGTTGTAAGCATGTGGCAATGTTAAAATAGCTAATGCGGGTCAACGCTATAGCGTAGAGAGTTTCCTGTGAAAAAGACATTTTTATATCCTTATATTATTATGCGTGCAATAATATGGTTTATGATATTATTGCACGCAATATATAATCATGCATGTACTATTGCCATGCGTGCATCTCGCCGAGGAAGAAGAGTAGTGAGTAACCGAGCACCAAACCTATGATACCCATTGTCAAACCAATCTTCATCATCTCGTTCTGTTTTACTAAGCCTGTTGAGTGAGCAATGGCATTTGGAGGTGTAGATATAGGCAGTGTCATCGCTACCGATGCTGCTACAGCTATACCGATGAGTACAGTCGGTGTACCACCGATGCTCTCGAGTGAGTCGCCCATACCCTTACATACAACGGCAAGGATTGGCACGAGGAGTGCTGCTGTTGCGGTGTTTGAGATGAAGTTTGAGAGAAGGTAGCAGATAATACCTGAAGCAAGCAGGATAACTACCGGCGACCATGAGCTGAACGGAATGCTCTTGATAACATTTTCTGCGAGACCCGACTCGTTGAGCGCAAGTCCGAGTGCGAAACCACCGGCTACCATCCAGATAACACTCCAGTTGATTTCTTCCAAGTCGCGTGCTTTGATGACACCCGTGAATGCGAACACAACGATTGGCACCATGGCTACCGTGTTTGCACCTACACCGGTCCAGCGGTCGCAGATCCACAACAATACAGTAACGATGAATGTTCCGGCAACTACCATTGTGCGCCAGTTGTGCTGCACTTCGCCTTCAATCTCAAGCTCGATGGTCTTCTTCTTGAACGGGAAGAACTTCTTCAGTAAGAACCAACCAATAAGAAGCAATATCACGGTGAGTGGAAGCATATACATCATCCATTCGCCGAAACCAATACCAAGGTTCAGACCTGTTGGTGAGTTCAAATATTTCAGTGCGATAGCGTTAGGAGGTGTGCCGATAGGAGTGCCCATACCACCGATGTTGGCAGCTACGGGGATAGAGAGTGTCAAAGCAACTCGTCCTTTACCTTCTGGGGGAAGAGCCTTGAATACGGGGGCAAGGAAAGTGAGCATCATCGCTGCTGTAGCGGTGTTGCTGACGAACATAGAGAATACACCAGTGATGAGGATGAAGCCGAGTAGTACGTTCTCGCTCTTATTGCCGAAAGGTTTGAGCAATGTACGTGCTAAGAGCACATCAAGTCCTGACTTCGTTGCTGCGATAGCAAGTATGAAGCCACCGAGGAAGAGGATGATGATAGGGTCTGCGAATGTAGCCATTAGTGCGCTGTGGTCAAGCAGTTCTTCTTTTTCAATGCCTGATCGGAAGAAGTGGAACGCATTGTCTGATGTTGTGAAAAGCAGTAAGCCGATGAGCGACACGGATGTTGCCCAAGGCGAAATGGCTTCTGTCACCCACAGTATTGTTGCCAATGCGAACACGGCAATAATGCGTTGCTGGATAACGGTGAGACCTTCGATTCCGAAACTGCTTGTCGGCAGATTCCATAACACAATTGTTACAAGAACAGCTAAAGCAAAGAGTAGGGCGTTTTTCTTGCTAAAGTCTCCTTTAAGGAGATTTCTCTTTTCTGTTGCCATAAAGTTTTTTGTCGGTTAGGTTAATTTATTAAGTTATTAGTTATTTCGCAAAGTTAAGCAAAATAAATTCTCTACCAAAACTTTTCGAAAGTTTTTAATACAAAAAGCCGCTCCATATATGATGGAACGGCTTTTATAAGTGTTCGAATTAGTCGTTATTGAATTTCTCACGCGCCTTTCTTAAAATCTCAGACACGCTTGCAACCTTCTTAGTCGATTTTTGCCATTGTTGCTTACGCTCTTCGTAGTCGCGTCGTTGGCGTTCAAGAAAATTGTCTGCCATTGGCGTGTTTATTTAAATTTGCTATAGATGACAGTGATGTTTATAGCTCCATTGCGATTGTTACTACCGCCTACCAGTTTTGTACTTGCAATTGACATATCGTGGGTTATGTTTGTCAGCTCACCCGATGTGTTTTTTGTAACAGTAACTGGTATTATCACCACCTTATTCCAATCTTCTTTTGAGCGATTTTCGCCCATATAGCGTACTAAGCTACCTATATTGTTGAAGGTGTACTGGTTCGTCGTGCTGCTATATGTAGCAAGGAACGATGTTTTATAGTTTGCTACCTGCTTGTTCTCGAAGAAGCTGTACATCTCTGCCTTCGGAATCATCAGCAACGTAGTAGGTACATTCAGCGCATAATCGCCATTTGCGATTGGATTGATACGTGTCAAACTGACCTTTGCGGTGTTGATTGTATCGTTTTCATGTCCTCGCAATATGTCGTCTACAGGGACTGTCATTTCGGTGAATATGCCTGCAGGCGATTTGATGTATGTGCATGTGTCCTCTTCGGCGAGTCGCTTAATAGCGGCTTTGTCGTTGATGATATTCGTTGTTTGCAACACTTCCTCTGTGCCGGGGAATGAAGCCGAAGAGATAATGACTGTATCTCGTTTGGTGCCGTCTGAGTTTGTTGTGGTTGTCTTGTGTCTGAAGTAGACATTCAACTGGCTCAGATATATGTGCGCCATAGCTCCAAGTCCGCTTTGAGTCTTAAAGTAGAAGCCTGGTGTAACCTTATTTATAAAGGTGTAGGCATCCTTAAAGTCCTCTTTGTGGTCATAGAACTGATTGATAAGCTCTGTACCGAACGAATCGTTAAGCGGAATACATATTGACTTGATGTAGTCTGAACCTTTGCGTACTGATGCGTCTACATTTAGGTCTGTAAGCGTGTAAACCTTATTGACAGCAGTGCTTTCGTCCACAAATCCCTCCTTCTTTGGGTCGAAGTTCGAATAGTAGACCTTTTCGGGGATGGGCGCAGACAATTCGTAAGCTGTCAATTTCATAGGTGCTAATGAGTCGCCATAGAATTCCTTGTAGTAAAGGCGTATGTCGCAAGAATCTGCTTTGATTCGTCCTTTGTTGGCAATCTTTATGCTATCCTTGTTCGGGAACTCAAAACCTTCGGGCATGTAGAACTGTGTCATAAAGTCGCTGCTGAGGTATGCTCCTGTTTCCGGATCACGCACCTTACCAATGTAGCTGGTGTATGTTCTTGCCAAAACCGAGTCTGCAACAATTGAGCGTGTTTTTACTTCAAAGGTATCAGTAACTATATTCAAGTTGTCGCTACCATCAATGAGCGTACCACTGCCGATGTCGCCAGTGGTATCGTCACACGATGTGAATATTAAGGTGGCAAGCATGATACTTGCCAAATATTTTAGCTTCATATTCAAAATTGATTAATTTGAATTCTCCACTCTACAGCTTCTCGTAGAAATCTCTGTAGGCTTCAGTATAGTTTTCTCCTGGATATTTTAATATAGGCAGGCCCTTGCTCTCGGCGTATGCCATCAATTCTGGATTGGCGTTTTCTTCTGCTTCAATTACGGCATCGCTATTATCTATCGCCAACTTGCAGAACTCCATAAAATCGAAGTCGTCCTTGTAGTCACTAAGACTATCTACAGTGATGTTCTTGAACTCAAGGCAATTTTTGAAGTTGTCGCCGATGTTCTTAGACAAACCATCCTTGAATATTGATGTAACAATTTTGGTGTCGGTGAAGGTCGGTTCGTCGTTGTATGCAGCTTTGACGAAAAGTGGTACGATATATGACATCCAACCCTGACAATGTATTATTTCTGACGACCATCTGAGCTTCTTTACAGTTTCCAGTACGCCACGTGCGAAGAAAATAGCTCTCTCGCCGTTGTCGTCGTATTCCTCACCATTCTCGTCAAGAGCCATCTTACGCTTCATAAAGTAGTCGTCGTTATCGATGAAATACACCTGAAGGCGTGTTTGTGGGATAGACGCAACCTTGATTATCAGCGGATGATCGGTGTCGTCGATGACAAGGTTCATTCCTGAAAGGCGGATTACCTCATGAAGTTGTCCTCTGCGCTCGTTGATATTTCCCCATTTGGGCATGAACGTGCGAATTTCAAAACCTTCTTCCTGCATTTTGGTTGGAAGGTCTCTTCCCATGATTGAGAGTGCTGTTTCGGGAACATACGGAGCAATCTCCTGATTGATAAAAAGTACTTTCTTTGCCATGCTTTGATATTTAATATGTGCGTAGTTTGCGTTACTTATGGTTTTGTTCGTCAAAGTGTACGCATAAGCACAAGTGCAAAGTTACAAAAAAAAACTCAGAAAACGCTTGTTTTCTTTGCTTTACCCCATTTATGAGCTTGTTTTTTTAATGTAATTCTTTCTTATTAAGAATTTATTGCACAATAAGTTGTGTTTTTAGGAAGAATGTGAGTGGGGTGGTTGTTGTGGTTGAAGCAGTATGATTATAAAACAATAAATCCCAAGAACTGGTGCTCTTGGGATTTATATGTGTCTTGTGACGGAATTTTCGTTGATTAAGCCTCAGCTGGAGCTTCCTCTGTAGCCTCTGCGTTAGCAGCAGCCTCTGCTTCTGCCTTTGCAGCAGCCTCAGCAGCCTTCTTCTCAGCTACCTTCTGAGCGATAGCCTCGTTGAGTTTCTTCTCTGCCTCGAGCTCCTTAGCAGCAGCCTCTGCCTTAGCCTTAGCCTCGTTCTCGCGTACGGTGTCCAAGCCCTTCTGCTTGTCTGCCTTCCATGCGTCGAACTTCTTCTGTGCTGTAGCCTCATCGAATGCGCCCTTCTTAACGCCACCGCGGAGGTGCTTCATAAGATAAACGCCCTCGCCCTTGAGGATGTTGTGAGCTGTTGCTGTTGGCTGTGCGCCTGTTTCTACCCAATAGAGTGCACGGTCGAAATCCAAATCTACAGTAGCAGGATTGGTGTTAGGGTTGTAAGTACCAATCTTCTCAGTAAATCTACCATCACGTGGTGCTCTTGCGTCAGCGATTACGATACGATAAAAAGCGTAGCTCTTACGACCGCCGCGCTGAAGTCTGATCTTTGTTGCCATTGTTTAAAATTTAATTTTAATTTGTGGTTTGAATTATGCTACTATCTCGTAATAGCGACTGCAAAGGTACTAAGTTTATTTTGAATGTCGAAATGTTTTTCTGCTTATTTTCGTTCTAAACAGCAGATAATAGCCTCTTTTACAAGAAAAAAGGATACATAGTCTCGCTTTTTGTGCGAAATGCTACATATCCTTTCTTCTTATGGTGTTACTTTTCGTTCTTTTCTACTTTGTTTCTATCTCTTCTTTCATATCGATAAACTGGCGTTTGTTGTCGTAGAATTCGTACTGCAGGAACGCAAGTTTCTGTGATGGAACGATATGTACGCCCAATCCGTATTTCATCTGCCACTTTCTCTTCAACGAGACGAGTCCCTTGTTGATGTAGGCAGCCACGTATGGGTGTACGTGAAGATAGAATGTCTTTATTCCAATCTTGTTGACAAGCCTGTCAATCTTACTTTCCAGTTGGTCGGTGAAAATAATGCTCGACTTAATCTTTCCCTTTCCGAAGCAGGTGGGGCATACCTCTTCCACATTCACATCCATAGCAGGACGGACACGTTGGCGCGTAATCTGCATTAGTCCGAACTTACTTAGAGGTAGAATATTGTGGCGGGCGCGGTCTTTCTGCATGTTTTTGCACATACGCTCGTAGAGCAGTTGGCGGTCTTCGGCGAGGTTCATGTCAATAAAGTCGACCACGATGATGCCTCCCATATCGCGCAGGCGCAGTTGGCGTGCCAACTCATCAGCTGCTCCGAGGTTTACGTCGAGAGCATTTGCTTCTTGACCGTTGTCCGAATGTGAGCGGTTGCCGCTATTCACGTCTACAACGTGCAGTGCTTCTGTGTGTTCAATAATCAGGTAAGCACCATGTTTGTAGTTGACGGTTTTGCCGAAGCTGGATTTAATTTGCTTCGTGACGTTGAAATTGTCGAAGATGGGAACTGTTCCTGTGTATAACTTAACGATGTTTGCTTTCTCTGGGGCGATGAGTGAAACATAGTTTTTTACTTCATGGAAAACATTTTCGTCGTTGACGTATATGTTTTCGTAGGTTGGATTGAACAAATCTCTTAATAGGGCTACAGCTCTACCTGTCTCTTCGAAGATCAACTGTGGACGTTTTTGAGTTTTCTGCACCTTTATGAGTGCGTCCTCCCATCTTTTTGTCAGAACTTTGAGTTCTGCATCCAGCTCTGCTACGCGTTTACCCTCAGCTACCGTTCTCACAATAACACCGCAATTCTTTGGCTTGATGCTATTGATGAGTTGCTTTAGTCGTGCGCGCTCTTCTCCGCTTTTGATTTTTGTCGATACCGAAACTTTATCGCCGAAAGGCATGAGTACTAAGTAGCGTCCTGCGAAGCTAAGTTCGCCCGTGAGTCGTGGACCCTTTGTTGATATCGGTTCTTTCACGATCTGAACCAATACCTCTTGTCCTACTGTTAGTGTGCTCTGTACGCTTCCGTCCTTTCTGAGGTCGGGCTGCTTTGTAGCCTTGGCAAAAGGATAAAGTTTCTTTCTGTCACTTTGTACCTGTCTGAGGTACTTCTCGTAAGAATTGAATTGGTTGCCTAAATCAAGATAATGGAGAAAGGCATCACGTTCGTAGCCCACGTCAACAAAACTTGCGTTCAGTCCAGGCATGAGCTTCTTTACTTTTGCAACATAGATGTTTCCAACAGAGAATGAAACAGACCTTGGCTCAGTCTGATATTCCACAAGTCGCTTGTCTTCAAGCAACGCGATGGAGATTTCATTCTGTTGTACATCGATTACAACTTCGCTGGTCATTTCTCTTTTGTTTTTCTAATTTAGGAACTTTCTTTAAATAATGATATAAAAGCATGGGGGCGCATCAAAATTATTGCTGATGCAATGGGTTTTTGACGCGCCCCCATATCGGAACTGACCCTTATGGGCAGGCTTTTTTACTTGCTCTTATGTCTGTTCTTGCGTAATCTCTTTTTACGCTTGTGAGTAGCCATCTTGTGTCCCTTTTTTTTCTTTCCGTTTGGCATAGCTTTAAATTTTTATTGTTTAATATTAATATTAATGATGTATTCTCTTTTTGTTCAAATGAATGTTGGTCAATCCTTACTTCTCCATTGTGGCGTTCTTCATCTCCTCAATGAAGCACTTCGCCGGTTTGAAGCTTGGCTGGTCGTGTGCGCCGATTTTCATTGTTGTCTTCTTGAGTATGTTTCTCGCTGTTTTAGCGGCGCGATGCTTAACGATGAAACTTCCAAATCCACGCAGGTACACATTCTCTTTCTCTGTCAACAAACTGTTTTTGATATTTTCCATGAAGCTTTCTACGACTACTGATACGTCTTTTTTCTGTAATCCGGTGCTTTCTGCAATCTTGTTGATGATATCTGCTTTAGTCATTTGAATGTATTATATTATTATTTCTTTTGTTATTACCTTTTTCTAAGGACGTGCAAAGATACAAGTTTTTCGTGTTATACGAAAATTTCTTAGTAACTTTTTTGTGTTATATCATAATATTTGCCCTCCGAACTCATTAATTTTCACGTTGTTAAGCATCGGATGGTGGGCGTGGTAGGGCTAATTGTCGAAAACTACAACTTCGTTTCGGGCACAATGGCGAAGAATTCGGCATCTTCAGCTGTGCGGTTTTCTGCGCTGTGGGTGTGTCCGCATGGGCAGTAGTGAACCTCTCCGGCGTGCACGGTCTCTTCTGTTCCGTCGCATACGAAGGTGATTTCACCTTTTATTATATACATCACCTCGCAGTTGCCTTCGTGTGTGTGCATACCAATCGAACTGCCTGCTGTCAGTGTGTTACGCATTATCTTCACTTTACCATCGTCGGCAGCGCGCATGATAAGTGTGCCGTTGCCACCTTTGAAGTTCTCGACTACCTTTTCTTCTGTTTTTTCAAAATCGATAATCATATTGTACCTCCTTTTTTAGAATTATTATGCATGATGTTTTGCTTGCTTTTTCTTTATGAGCACGTTTAGCGAGCATATTATCGTTGCTACGACGAGTAGTCCCAATGCTATTTCTTCGGCTGATTTCACGGCTGTTGTTAGCTGCCATCCGGCTGCAATGCCGAGGAACAATCCTCCGTCGCTTGAGAGGAAGTAGGTACTTTCGGCTGTAGAGCGTTGGCAGTGGTCGCAGCTACCGAGCAGTTTGTAGAGTTGCTCTGACGAGCTGAGTGCTATGCCGAAGCCGAAGAGCATGGGCTTTAGGGTGCTGTCCAGAATGTCGTCGTGTGCGAACATTGTGAGAATAGCTATTATCGCCAATGTGTTTCCTACGGCAGAAGCGAAGCGTGCGTTCCTGATGGCTGGTATGTGTAGCGCACATGCAGCCAAGAAGAAGCCTACCATCACCGATGTGCAGAACTCTATCGTCAGGCGCGTGGTCATCACTATGCCGAGCGAGGCGGTGATAAGTGCTATCACAAGTGCTATTGTTGCGCCACGTGGCAAGAAAAAACGGTCGATAGAAACTAAATGCACACCTTCTTCTGGTGCACGGAATGGGAACTTTACGCACATCACGAGCACGGCAGAAGCGAGCGACATGGCTGCTCCAACGATGTAGAACAGTGAGCCACGCAGCTCTTCGCGCAATAGTAAGGCGAGTATCGGACCTATTATCACCGTTAGGCGTGCTATCCATATAGCCGTGTAGTTGGCATCGGTGCGATGACGCGATTCTGTTTTGTCTATCAGGAGCGTACACGAGAGCACACGCTTGGCTGTGCCGAAAACAGCTCCGCTTGCGAAACAGATTGCTAATAGTGTGTATTCTTCTATCTCGCGCACTATCGGTTGCTCTTGAAATTCAAAAGCAGAGAGTCCGAGAATTGTAGCACCGAGGCATATTGCCGATACAAGGAACACCTTGTTGCGTCGGTAGTTTTGTATTAACCAACTACCGAAAAAGCCTGATATACAGACTCCTATGATGAAAGTAACGATTGTGAAACTTGCCAAACCGCTGCTTGCGTGCTCCTCTGTTGTGAGGCGGAACGGTAGTAGCGGTATTGTCATGTAGCACGATATGCACAACAATAGCTCGGCTATTGTGAGCAGCGTGAATTCGCGGTTCCACAATCGGTTGTAAGTGGGTGTGTATTGAGTGTCCATGTCTTAGTATGACTCGTTCTCGTTAGGGAAGTCCGATGACTTTACGTCTGCTACATATTTGCCTACGGCGTCGGTTATGATAGAGTGAAGGTCAGCGTACTGGCGCAAGAACTTCGGCTTGAAACCTTTGTTCATGCCGAGCATATCGGCATATACAAGCACTTGTCCATCGCACTTATTGCCTGCTCCGATGCCAATAATCGGACATTTTATGATTGCGCTTACTTTCTCGGCAAGGTTTGCAGGTATCTTTTCAAGTACAATGCTGAAGCATCCAGCTGCCTCAAGTGCCTTCGCATCAGCGATGAGTTTCTCGGCTTCAGCTTCTTCCTTTGCGCGCAAACCATAGCCGCCAAACTGGTGAACGCTCTGCGGTGTTAGTCCGAGGTGTCCGCATACGGGGATGCCTGCAGCCACTATCTTGCTGACCATAGGGGCTATCTCTGCTCCGCCTTCGAGCTTTACGCCGTCTACGCCTGCCTCTTTCATGATGCGCACGGCGTTGCGTATGCCGTCTTCTTCTGAAATCTGGAAGCTGCCGAAGGGCATATCGCACACTACGAAGGCGTGTTCTGCGGCGCGAGCCACGGCGCGAGCGTGGAAAATCATCTCGTCAACGGTGATAGGGAGTGTTGTAGCGTTGCCGTGCATCACGTTCGATGCAGAATCGCCTACAAGTATGGTGTCGATACCTGCTTGGTCGAGGAGGGATGCAGTGGTGTAATCGTAGGCTGTGAGCCATGAGATTTTCTCACCACATTTCTTCATTTCAAAAAACAGGGGTGCAGTTACTTTCTTCTTACTTGAGCTTAAATATTCTGCCATTTCTAAATGTTGTTGTATTTCAAATATCGGGCAAAATTACAACATTTTGTGTAAATGGCAAAACGAACACCGCTTTATCTGCACTTTTTGTACCATTCGTTAAGGTTTGCGCGTGGTATTCCGAGGCGCACCATAGCATCCAAATCCTCACGTGCCTCCTTCTTTCGGTTGGTTAGAAGGCGTATGTTTGCGCGGTTCAGGCGGTAGTCGGTGTTTGTCGGCTGTAGCTCTATGGCGCGCGAAAAATCATATTCTGCCGGTGTGTACATCTTGCGTTCCAACTCTATTCCGCCGCGTGCGGCATATGCCACGGCGTTGTTCGGGTGTTGCGCCACCAGCATGTTTATCTGGTTGAGTGCTTCAGTCGGTCGGTTGTCCTTTTGGTTGAGCAGCGCAAGCCCAAGCATAGCCTCAAAATGTCCGGGCACGATGCGCAGCAGGTTCTCGTAGTCGAGGCGTGCAAACTTGTATCTGCCCTGGCGTTCGTTCACGTATGCGCGGTAGAATAGGGCGGCAATGTTGCGCTCGTCGCATTTCAACACAAAGTCGTACTCCTCCTGGGCGTATCGCCATTGTTCGAGTTCGATGTTCCAAGCTGCCTTCTTCATGCGTAGCTCAAGCGAGTCGGGGTGGAACGCCAATACCTGCACCGCTGCCGAAAGACTATCGCGCAGGTCGGAGCGTGTCTGTGCGGTGGTGTTGTGTGCGATTGCAATGCCAAGCATAAGTGTTATAATCAGTTTTCTCATACATATATATAATAATGTGTGTGTTATCGGTCTCCTGTTGCAGTCCTTTCAGAGCATCTACGACTAAATCTCGGGAAACTTGTTGCGAAATTATACAGAATAATTCATGCGTGCAAGTTTTTTATACATTGTTGTTTTGTTGTGTAAAATAATTAAGTTTATTTGTCGTTTCTTCGGTTTCTTGCATCGTGCTCCGTCCGCCGTCCGATCGGTTTCCGTCCGCCGCCCGATCGGTTTCCGTCCGCCGCCCGATCAGATTGCGTCCGCCGTCCGATCAGATTGCGTCCGTTGTCCGTCTGCTTGTCTTGATGTTTTATGGGGAAAATACTAAGCACTTATAGGGTAAATCCTATGCTCTTATATGAAAAATCCCTTGCTTTTATGTTTTCTTTGGCGTAATTTTGCAACATCGAAAAACAATAGTTAATAACTTAACAGCTTACGATTATGAAAAGATTAGTATTGACACTCGCCGTAGCTCTCGTAACGGCACTCTCAGCAAGCGCACAGCGACTCGCCAATATTCAGGTGGAGGCACGTTTTATAACCGACAAGATGGTTCTCGAACTGGGACTCTCAAACGTGCAGCGCAACAACATCATGCAGCTCAACCTCAGCTATCTCGATGCCATTAACAGCTATCGCGACATAAACGGCAAGGCATGGAAGCACCGCAACAAGGAGTTGCGCAGAATGATGAGCGACCGCCAATGGAAACGCTACAAGGAGTCTTATTACTTCTATCAGCCTATCGACTGGCGCAGCAACGCTTACGTACACAATATCTATGCAAAATATCCGAACAGAGTGGTTGTCGTACACGAGTCGAAGTCCTGTAAGCACCATAAGCACTACAAGTCGTGCAAGCCATGCAAGCATCATAAGTATGATAAGCATGACAAGCACCATAAGCACGACAAACACCATAAGCACGACAAACATCATAAGCACGACAAACATCGTAAATACGATAAGGACGACCGGTATGAGAAGCACCCGTTCGGAAGTCGCCGTTAGTGGCATCAGTGACAATCAAGTGTTGCAGAGCTGTTCCACCTCCGCAATATGAGGTGCGGTTTTTGTAAGAATTGTTAAAAGAACACACGAAACAACTCTTGGTTTATACATAATAATTAACTTTGAATTCTTAATGGCGCAGAGTGGCGTAAGTCCTCTGCGTTTTAATGTAAGTATGAACCAATAATCTTGTAATATATGACTTGTTTCAAAGGTCAGTTTCTTCTGACTGCCACTATCGTAACTCCATTATTGTTCGCAGCGACCGAGACAACAGCCCAGACCGCAAAGCGTTTCGTGGTGAAGGGTGTAGTGGCTGATGCCGCTACTAAGGAAGGCGAGCAGTACGCCACCATGAAAATCACATCGCAAGCCGATTCTGCATCCACCGCCGCACTTGCTGTGTCGGAGGCTGACGGCTCTTTCAACATGACTCTGAAGAAGGCGGGCAGCTATTGCCTCTTTGTCAACGCAATGGGCAAGCAGCCCATCGTGCGCAACTTCGTTGTGTCTGATAGCAAGCCCGTAGCCGCGCTCGACACATTGTTTATAAAGGAGGCTTCGCACGTGCTGGGCGCTGTGGAGATTGTGGCGCAGAAGCCGCTCGTGAAAGCCGACATCGACAAAATTACGTACGACATAGAGGAAGACCCCGACTCGAAGACCAACAACATACTGGAGATGTTGCGCAAGGTGCCGATGGTGACGGTAGACGGCGATGGCAATATCAAGGTGAACGGCAGCTCGGGTTTTAAGGTGTACGTCAACGGACGACCCAACAACATGATGTCGAAGAACCCGAAGGAGGTGCTGAAGAGTATGCCGGCATCTTCGATAAAGAAGATAGAGGTGATAACCAACCCCGGTCCGAAGTACGACGCGGAGGGCGTGGGCGGCATCCTCAACATCGTGACCGTGGGCAAGGGTATCGAGGGCTATACCGTTACGACGAACGCCGGTGTGTCGAACACTGATACTGATGCCAGTGTGTATGCTACGGTGAAGCAGGGCAAGTTCACCGTCAATGGAACCTACTCGTACAACTACTACGATATGCGTAATATGCATAGCGACTTTAGCAGTCTGTTCACGGGCGACCCTGCCACGCCTTCCGCTTCTGACCGCTATGCTACGAGCGACAGCCGTTCGTATAACCACTCGCATTCGGGCAACTTCGAGGCGAGCTACGATGTGGATACGCTGCGACTCGTGACAGCCTCGTTCGGCATCTGGACGAACAGGTCGAACGCGCACAGTCTGTCAAGAAGCAACGCCATATCGCCCCTGTCTGGCGCAACGCTCTATTCGTATGCCAACGGCGGGCGCAGCGTCTCTGACAATATGTATCTCTATGGCAACCTCGACTATCAGCGCCTGTTCAAGCTGAAAGGTCGTATGCTCACCTTCTCCTACAAGATAAACGGGGGCACCAATGGCGGCGACAACTATTCGTCTTATGATGTGGCTGAAGCTACCGACGAGTGGCTGCCGTTCGTGAAGCGTTTGTCTGACGAGCATACTGAAAGCAGCGGACGAAGCATGGAGCACACGTTGCAGGTAGACTATACTACGCCTATCGGCAAGGCGCACAACGTGGAGGTGGGTGCAAAATACATATTACGCGACAACCGTTCGGACGACGACCGCTATGTGCGTCAGAACGGAACCGACGGCGAATACACGTTCGACGAACAGTATTCGTCGCACTATCGTCACGAGAACGACATCCTCGCCGCTTACTTGGGTTACGGCTTAAGATTAGGCAATCTGTCGGGACGACTCGGCGCACGCTATGAACATACGTTCCAGAAGATAAAGTATGAGTTGGGCGAGGGCGAGAACTTCTCTACGGGGTTCGATGATGTGGTGCCGTCGGCAAGCGTGGGCTACCGCATAAACGACGAGAACAATCTGCGATTCGGCTACAATATGCGTATATACCGACCGGGCATCTGGTCGCTCAATCCGTATCTCAACCAGACTAACCCCGAAGCGCTACAGCAGGGCAACCCTAATCTGGTGAGCGAGAAGAACCATAACGTGCAGCTTACGTACAGCTATTTTGCGGCAAAGTTCTCCGTTAGTTGCACCATGCGCTACAGCTTCACGAACAACAATATTTCGAGCGTTACGTCGCTCGTGGAGGACAACACTATCGAGAGCGTGAAGAATCCTATGGGCAAGCTCGTCAGCTACACCACGTACCGCAACATCGGACGCACACAGACCGCGTCGCTGTCGAGCTATGTCAATTGGAACATTTTCAAGAACACACGCCTGACCATGAATCTGTGGGGCGACTATTCCGACTACAACGACCGTCAGCAGCTGCACAACTATGGCTATTACGGTTCGGCGTATGTAGGTGTGCAGCAGACGCTGCCTAAGAATTGGAGAGTGAATTTAGGTTTCTATGGCTGTACAAGTAATCCAGGTCTTCAATCGAAGACAGAGGGCATGTACAACTATAGCCTGAATGTGCAGAAGTCGTTCCTCAGGGATAGACTCAACTTCAATCTGTACGCAAATAATTTCCTTGAAGCGAAGCGCCACTATAAGTGGACAAAGACCGGCGAGAACTTCGCGCAGCACGGCGACTCGTCGTACAATCCGTGTCGCGTCGGCATAAACGTAAGTTGGCGCATCGGCGAATTGTCGTCTGGTGTAAAGAAGGTGGCGCGATCTATCTCTAACGACGACGTTAAAAGCGCGGAAGGTGGTGGAAAGTAAACCTATTCCACCATCTCGCGTCTCTTAGTCTCTTTCAGGCGTTGTTCCACTTCGTCGGGCGACACCGTGCCGGTTATCAAGCTTTTCACCCACACGCTGAGGGCGAAGCATACAATGGTGATAACCGCACTCACAATCCATTTGAGCAGCTCGTTCTGCAGCGGCACGTTGTTTATAGACACGATGCCTGCCACAACGGGTATGCCAAACAGAATAAGGTCGGCACCGGAGTGTATCTTGAAATTCTCTTTCGCATGGCGATACTCGTCGTTTTTGTCGAGTATCGTCATGCGATTTTCTTTCCAATAAGTATCAAATTCCTTGTCAGTCATGCTGTTATACTTTAGTCATGTGATAGCCAAGGCTGCGCAATTCTACGGCAATGCCCATCAGATACATCTGGTGAAGTGCTGCTACAAAGGTGCGGAACGCCTCTTTTGATCCTGCCTCAAGGTGCATACGGCAGAGCTTGTTGTAGGTGCGTGCAGCGCATTCGCCCACCACGTTGTTTACCACTTCGTGCTCTTTAGCATCGAGGCACAGCACCTTCTCGCAGATATAGTCGTCCATGTGGTCGAAGTCGATGCGGTCGCGCAGATAGGCATAGAGGTCGGTCACCTTCGAGTAGGTAGACCATTCCACGTCCCAATACTTTGCGAGTGCCATGCCCACGTACATTATCCAACCGAACGCCACACGCGGATATTCACCGTTGAACTCGCGTATGGCATCGGGCATGTAGCTCTGAGCTATTGGCTGCCACAACTCTTCGAGGTCGGGAGCTTCCGGCAGACGCTCATCAATCATGTCTACAGAGAGTAGAAATTGATGGAGGTCATCGCGGAAAAGCTGCTCCTTGTCTTCGTTGTTTGTCATGCTCATGTCGGTTTACATCTTGTTGAGAGCCTGCTTGATATCGTCGAGAATGTCCTCAGCGTCCTCAATGCCTACAGAGAGACGGATAAGGTCGGGTGCAATGCCTGCCTCGCGCAGCTGCTCTTCGGAGAGCTGACGGTGGGTGTGGCTTGCTGGGTGGAGCACGCATGTGCGAGCGTCAGCCACGTGGGTCACGATGTTAATCATATCGAGCGAGTCCATGAAGCGGATAGCTGTCTCGCGGTCGCCCTTCAGTCCGAACGCTATTACGCCACAAGAACCGTTGGGCAGATATTTCTGTGCAAGTTCATGGTATTCGTCACCCTGCAGACCGCAGTAGTGTACCCATGCCACACGCTCGTCAGCCTTTAGGAACTCGGCAACACGCTGTGCGTTCTCGCAGTGCTGCTTCATGCGCAGGTGGAGCGATTGCAAGCCGAGGTTGAGGATGAACGAGTTCATCGGAGCTGGGATAGAGCCAAGATCGCGCATGAGCTGAGCCACGAGCTTTGTGATGTAGCCCATCTTGCCGAACGCCTTCACGTAAGTGAGTCCGTGGTAGCTTTCGTCGGGAGTGCAAAGACCTGGGAACTTCTCAGCATTAGCCATCCAGTCGAAGTTGCCACTGTCTACAACTACGCCGCCGACCTGGCTCGCTGTGCCGTCCATGTACTTTGTTGTACTGTGGGTTACGATGTCTGCGCCCCATTCAAACGGGCGACAGTTGATAGGTGTAGCGAAGGTGTTGTCAACAATGAGAGGTACACCATTCTTGTGAGCGATGCGTGCGAACTTCTCGATGTCGAGCACAGCACAACCAGGGTTGCTGATTGTCTCACCGAATACAACCTTTGTGTTCGGGCGGAATGCCTTCTGTATTTCTTCCTCAGATGCGTTCGGATTAACGAAAGTGCACTCTATGCCGAGCTTCTTCAATGTTACGCCGAAGAGATTGTATGTTCCGCCGTAGATTTCGTTAGATGTTACAATGTGGTCGCCAGCCTCGCAGATGTTGAATACAGCGTAGAAGTTGGCTGCCTGACCAGAACTGGTGAGCACTGCGCCTACGCCACCTTCAAGTTGCGCAATCTTATTGGCTATAGCGTCGTTTGTAGGGTTCTGCAATCGTGAGTAGAAATAGCCCTCCTTCTTGAGGTCGAAGAGCATAGCCATTTCCTCTGAATTGTCGTACTTGAATGTAGTACTCTGTATGATTGGTACCTCAATAGGTTCGCCATTCTTTGGCTTGTAACCGCCCTGCACACAAAGTGAAGCGGTGCGAAGTTTCTTTTCCATGTTCTTATTTGTTGATTATAATTAATATGTGATTTATATGTCCTTTTACTTTTTTACTTTTATCAGACTTTCATCAGACTTTCATAAGGTTGCTCATCACCATATCGCTAACGAAAAGTCCTTTACGTGTGAGTCGCAGATGGTCGTTGGTGAGTTCGAGAAGCCCGCCGTCGATATCGCTCTTTGCGGAGCACAGAGCATAGTCGCGATACTCAGGTTTCAGACGTTTCAAGTCTACGCCTTCGTGGGTTCGCATGGCAGTCGTAATGATGTCGTCGTAGTGAGTGTCGTCGTCAATGCGCTCGCTATCAGACGGCAGTTTGCCACGTTTGATAGTGTTAATATATTCTTTAATGTCAGCAACGTTCCAGCTGCGTATCAGTAAGTTATACGAGTGGGCAGCTGCTCCAAAACCTAAGTATGGCGTATCGTTCCAATAACTACTGTTGTGTATGGCGCGATAGCCAGGTAAGCAGAAGTTGCTTATCTCGTAATGTTCGTAACCATTGGCTGAAAGCATGTCCATAAGCATGGTGTACATAGCAAGGCAAGTGTCATCGTCGGCCTGTTTGATTTTGCCGTTTTGAAGCAGCAGATAGAGTGGGGTGCCCTCTTCGTACATCAGACTATATGCTGATATGTGATTTGGACGTAGCTTCAAGGCTGTGTTCAAGTCGTTCTGCCAATCATCTAATGTTTCGTCGGGGAAGCCGAACATAAGGTCGATGCTAATGTTATCGATGCCTGCACGCCGGATTGTCTCAACGGCTTTTACGGCTTGCGCAGCGTTGTGGCGACGACGGATGAAGCGCAGGCGTTCGTCGCTGAAGGTCTGCACGCCAAGACTGATGCGGTTCACGCCAAGCGTACGTACCGAGGTGATGAGTTCGGGCGTAACATCGTCGGGATTCATCTCCATCGTTATCTCGCGCGTAGTGCAAGGATAAACCTCTTTTATAGTGTTTATGATGCGTGCGATGTCTTCAGTGGAGAGTGTAGAAGGTGTTCCGCCGCCAATGTAAACAGTATCAATCGTACATTCGTTGTCAGGATAAAGGCTGCGTAACTCATCGCTGCGCATACGCATCTCCTTCAAAAGTGCGTCTACGTAGCGAGTGCACCAGTCTTTTGCCGTTGTACTATAAAAGCCGCAGTAGATGCAACGGCTCTCGCAAAATGGTATATGTACGTATATTCCTGCTTTCATTCACTATATAATAAGGTGTACATAGTGTCACATTATGTTTTATGGCTACAAATTTACTAATAAGTTTAAAATTTTGATTAGTTTTTGTGTAATTCTTTTGGAAATACCGTATAAATATATAATTTAGTAGACGGATAGACACCCGCCCCAAAGTCAATCCGCCTGAATTTATTATTAACCATTTAAAACCTGAAGAATATGAGGGTCTATCAAACAAATGAGATTAAGAACATTGCCCTTTTAGGCAGTGCGGGTAGCGGCAAGACCACCCTTGCCGAGTCTATGATTTATGGTAGTGGTATTATTAAGCGCCGTGGTACGGTGGAAGCAAAGAACACGGTAAGCGACTACTTTCCGGTAGAACATGAGTATGGCTACTCGGTGTTCCCCACAGTGTTCCATGTAGAGTGGAACAACAAGAAACTCAACATTATCGATTGCCCAGGTTCTGACGACTTTATCGGTGGTGCAATCACAGCTCTCAACGTAACCGATCAGGCTGTTATCCTTATTAATGGTCAGTATGGTCCTGAGGTTGGTACACAGAACAACTTCCGTTATACCGAGAAACTTCATAAGCCTGTCATTTTCCTTATCAACCAGTTGGACTCTGATAAGTGCGACTTCGACAATGTTATGGTAAACATGAATGCTATCTACGGCTCTAAGTGTGTTCAGATTCAGTATCCGGTAAGCACAGGTGCAGGCTTTAATGCTATCGTTGATGTGCTCTTGATGAAGATGTACACATGGGGACCAGAAGGTGGTATGCCTACAATCGTTGACATCCCTGCAGAAGAGATGGATAAGGCAATGGAACTCCATAAGCTTCTTGTTGAGGCAGCAGCCGAGAACGATGAGACATTGATGGAGAAGTTCTTTGAGGAAGGAGCTCTTTCTGAGGACGAATTGCGCGAAGGCATCCGCAAGGGACTCGTTACACGTTCTATATTCCCCGTGTTCTGCGTTTGTGCAGGCAAAGATATGGGCGTTCGTCGTTTGATGGAGTTCTTGGGCAATGTAGTACCTTTCGTAAGCGAAATGCCGAAGCTTCACAATACACGTGGTGAGGAAATTGTTGCTGATACAAACGGACCGGAGTCTGTTTACTTCTTCAAGACAGGTTTGGAACCGCATATTGGTGAGGTAAGCTACTTCAAGGTTATGAGCGGCAAGATTAAGTCGGGTGATGACTTGACAAACGCTGATCGTGGCTCAAAGGAGCGTATCGGTCAGATATTCGCTTGTGCTGGTGCGAACAGAATACCAGTGGACGAACTCGTTGCCGGCGATATCGGTTGCACAGTTAAGTTAAAAGATGTAAAGACAGGAAACACCCTCAATGGTAAAGATTGCGAATGGCGCTTTGACTTTATCAAATATCCTAACCCTAAGTTCTCACGTGCAATCAAGGCTGTCAATACAGCAGAAACAGAAAAACTTATGTCGGCATTGCTGCGTATGCATCAGGAGGATCCGACATGGCTCGTCGAGCAGAGCAAGGAGTTGCGTCAGACTATCGTACGTGGTCAGGGCGAATTCCATCTCCGCACATTGAAGTGGCGTCTTGAGAACAATGAGAAGCTCGCTATCAAGTTTGAGCCGACACGCATACCTTATCGTGAGACTATCACAAAGATGTCACGCGCTGAGTATCGTCATAAGAAGCAGTCGGGTGGTGCAGGTCAGTTTGGTGAGGTACACCTCATCGTTGAACCGTATGCAGAAGGAATGCCCGATCCTACATCATACAAGATTAACGGACAGGAGTTTAAGATTAATATCAAGGGTCGCGAAGAGATTAACTTGGAATGGGGCGGCAAACTCGTATTCATCAACTCTGTTGTCGGTGGTGCCATCGACGCACGCTTCATGCCTGCTATCCTAAAGGGTATTATGGAGCGCATGGAGCACGGACCATTGACTGGTAGCTATGCACGTGATGTGCGTGTTATCGTTTATGATGGAAAGATGCACCCAGTTGACTCTAATGAGCTTTCGTTCATGTTGGCAGCACGCAATGCATTCTCGGCAGCGTTTAAGGAGGCTGGTCCGAAGATTTTGGAGCCTATTTACGATCTCGAGGTTTACGTACCGAGCGACTATATGGGTGACGTAATGTCTGATCTTCAGGGTCGTCGCGCGCTCATTATGGGTATGGATAGTGAGGCTGGCTATCAGAAACTTCAGGCTAAAATACCATTGAAGGAGCTCAGCAACTATTCAATCTCGTTGAGTAGCTTGACAGGTGGTCGTGCTTCGTTCACAACGAAGTTCGCAAGCTATGAGCTTGTTCCGAACGATTTGCAGCAGAAGCTTATTGAGGAGCACGCAGCAGAGGCAGAGGAAGAAGAATAATCGATTATTATTTTATTGCAAAGACCGTTTTTGTACACTTTTGTACAAGGACGGTCTTTTTTGCGTTGTATTAATACAATTTAAAAATGTAATGATTTTTTGCCTCTTTGTCTATTTTACAGTAACTTTGCATTTATGAAGAGGATTTTTTACATACATATATATATCATATTAGGACTGTTTTATTCTTGCCCCGTATTTTCTCAAGACAATCTTGTGCAATGCGAAGACACCTGTGCACATGTGCATGGTATCGATTTGAGTCATTATCAAGGCGAGGTGTTTTGGGAAGTAATAGGCAATAATACAAAAATGGCTTATGTCTATCTAAAGGCTACTGAAGGTGGCGATCGTATAGATCACATGTACGAGCAGAATATTGATTTAGCACATAAGTATGGCTTGAAGGTAGGGTCGTATCATTTTTTCAGACCAAAGACCGACCTCTCAAAGCAGTTAGCAAACTTTAAGACCCAGTGCCGTCCCAGTCAACAAGATCTGATACCGATGATAGATATCGAAGTAAAGCAAGGGATGAGCACAGAGGCATTCCGCGATTCTGTTGCGAAGTTTCTTGTTATGGTAGAAAAGGCTTATCATCAGAAACCTCTTGTGTACACAGGTACCAATTTCTATAACAAATATCTTGTAGGAGTGTTAGATGACTATAAGCTGATGATTGCGCAATACTCTAAAAACGAACCAATATTGGCAGATGATAAAGACTATATGTTATGGCAGTATACTGGTAAGGGATACATCGATGGCATTAAGGGCTATGTAGATAAAAGTCGCTTTATGGGTAGACATAGTTTGCGCGAACTTAAATACCAAAGACGTTGAGAGTGAAAAGTATATAAATGACAGCTGCATCAGTAGATGAAAGTGTTTAATAGAATAATATAATTAATTTAAAATTATGGCAATAATTAAGTGTCCTGAGTGTAATCAGGAAATTAGTGACAAAGCCCCAGTCTGTCCTTCATGTGGAGTACCTATTGCAGGACATGTTACAACTTGCTCGCAATGTGGGTTTACGTATTTTAATAGCAATGCTGAATGTCCACAATGTCATCATAAAACCACAGTTGATAATACTACAATGTGTGGAGACGAGAGTGATTGTAAAGTCAATCAAAAGGCTTCGGGCTTACGCAATAATCGTATTGTAATAGCAGTTGTGTCATTGGTTGTAGTGGTTCTGGGTGCTGTTTTATATGCTTTTTATAGAAATGCTCAAAGCGATAAGGAGGAGTCTGCGTATGAGTTCGCCCTTTCGAGCAACGACCCCCAAGTGTTGCAAAACTATCTGAATACATACACAGATGCGCCTGAAGCTCATCGCGATTCTATTTCTGCACATTTGGAATATTTTGCACAGCTTGACCGCGATTGGACTAATGTTGTTGTTAGTGGTTCAAAAAGCGACTTTCAACGATACATCGAGCAACATCCAAACTCTCCGTTCTGCCAAGTTGCGCAACACAAGATTGACTCTATTGATTGGTCGAGGGCTGATGCGGCGAACACCCTTGAGGCTGTACAACTCTATTTGGAGCAGCATCCTGATGGTGAGCACTTCGATGAAGCTACAGATAAGATGAAAATGCTTAATGCAAACACGGTGACCCCAGAGGATAAAATACTCGTAGGAACAGTGTTTGATGGATTGTTCCAAAGTCTAAACAACCGAGATGAAAATGGATTGATGAATTCATTCAGTCCGCTGATTGCAAAGTTTCTTGGAAAGGCAAACGCCACACGCAGCGACGTAGTTACGTTTATGCACAAAATCTACAAGAGTGACGTGGCTTCGATGAATTGGATGTCGCTTGAGGATTACGCCATAACGAAAAAGGAAGTAGGCGATCAGCAATATGAGTACACTGTTGTCTTCTCTGGGTTGCAGAAAGTGGAACATACAGACAACAGTTCAAGCGAGACAAGATTTCGTTTTAATGCCAAGGTTAATCCTGATGGCAGAATTACGGAGCTGAATATGACAAAGATTTTAGAATAATTTAAGTGAAAAATAAGTGGCGAAAGATTATTGTTTCATTTATTATAACTAACTTTGTAATATTAATTAGAAACTTAAATTATTAACAACGTTAACATACATTTATATTATGGGAGACAATAGAGAACTCATAAAGCAGTGTGAGGAAAGAGCACAGCAGTGGCTTACTCCTGCTTTCGACGAGGAAACACGTAACGAGGTGAAGGCAATGCTTGAGGCAGAGGACAAGTCTGCACTTATCGATGCTTTCTATCAGAACCTCGAGTTTGGTACCGGTGGTCTGCGTGGCGTTATGGGTGCTGGTACAAACCGTATGAACAAGTACATCGTTGGCATGGCAACACAGGGCTTTGCTAACTATATATTAAAGGCGTTCCCAGGCGAGGAGAACCTTTCTGTTGTTGTAGGTCACGACTGCCGTAACAATTCTCGTCTTTTTGCTGAGACTGTTGCTGCTATCTTCTCTGCAAATGGCATTAAGGCTTATTTGTTCGAGGGACTCCGTCCTACACCAGAGATCTCATTTGCTATCCGCCAGCTCGGTGCGAAAGCAGGTGTGAACGTAACAGCTTCTCACAACCCGAAGGAATACAATGGCTATAAGGCTTATTGGAGCGATGGTGCTCAGGTATTGGCTCCGCACGATAAGGGCATCATTGATGAGGTTAACAAGGTGACTATTGATGACGTTAAGTTTGAGGCTAACTGGGATAAGATTAAGATTATTGGTGGCGAGATGGACTACGACTATATGACAGCTGTTCATTCTGCAATGATTGACCAGGATGTTATCAACCGCCAGAAGGATCTCAATATCGTTTATTCTGCAATGCACGGCACAGGTCGCGTAATTGTTCCTCTCTGCTTGCGCTCTTGGGGCTTCCAGAACATAAATGTTGTTCCGGAGCAGATGGTTGTTGACGGTAACTTCCCAACTGTCGTTTCTCCAAACCCAGAGAATGCAGAAGCAATGACATTAGGTATGAAGCTTGGTACAAAGCTCAATGCCGACTTGGTTGTTGCTACTGATCCCGATGCAGACCGTCTTGCTATCGTTTGCCGTGATGATAAGGGCGAATGGATGATTATCAATGGTAACCAGACTTGCATGATGTTCTGCTATTACATCATTGAGAATAAGAAGAAGCTTGGTAAGCTGAAGCCGACAGACTTCCTTGTTAAGACTATCGTTACAACAGAGGTGATTGCTGAAATCGCTAAGAAGAACAACGTGGAACTTCGCGACTGCTACACTGGCTTCAAATGGATTGCACGTGAGATTGCTATCTCTGAGGGCAAGCAGGACTACATCGGTGGTGGCGAGGAGAGCTTCGGCTTCCTGCCTTACGACAAGGTTCGCGATAAGGACGCTCCAGCTTCAATCTGCCTTATCTGCGAGATTGCTGCTTGGGCTAAGGACCAAGGCAAGACTCTCTACGACCTCTTGATGCAGATTTATCAGGAGTATGGCTTCAGCAAGGAGTTCACAGTGAACGTAGTTCGCCCGGGCAAGACTGGCGCTGACGAAATCAAGCAGATGATGGCTGACTTCCGTGCCAATCCTCCTCAGGAGTTGGGTGGTAGTAAGGTGGTTCTCTGGAAGGACTATCAGGCTCTCACATCTACAAAGGCCGACGGCACTGTAGAGAAGCTCGATATGCCTACAACAAGCAACGTGCTCCAGTGGTTCTGCGACGACAACACTAAGGTTAGCGTTCGCCCATCGGGTACAGAACCTAAGATTAAGTTCTATCTTGAGGTTAAGGATCCGTCATTCAAGTGTGCTGGTTGCTACGAGCGTTGCAGCAAGGCTGCCGACGATAAGATTGAAGCTATCAAGAAGTCGCTTCATCTTGACTAATTAAAACACTGCTTCCTCGGAAGTTGCAATTTGAATATATAATAATAGATAAGTCCACTTAAAGATATGGCCAAATTGGACATTCCTTAAGTGGACTTTATTTTTATCTTTCATCTTTTCAATTCAAATCTTCATATTTTATAATGATGAGAAAGACATTAATTTCTATTATTTTTTTGGCTGCTTGTACCTTACATACCACTACATATGCCAAAGATTATGCTTCAAAAGTGAATACGCTTATAGGTACCGACTATACAGGTAATACTTATCCTGGAGCACAGGTGCCTTTCGGAATGGTGCAGCTAAGTCCAGACAACGGTTTGCCAGGATGGGATCGTATTGCTGGTTATTTCTATCCAGATAGTACGATAGCCGGTTTTAGTCATACTCACTTGTTAGGAACGGGTGCTGGCGATTTGTATGATATCTCGTTTATGCCCGTAACGTTGCCGTACAACGAGGCTGAAGAGCCGTTGGGTATACACTCGCGCTTCTCTCACAAGGACGAAACGGCACATGCAGGATATTACCAAGTGCGTCTAACCGACTATGACATTAACGTAGAGCTAACCGCAACGCCCCGGTGTGGAGTTCAGTGCTATACATTCCCTAATGATGGCAAGGAACGTATGGTCATCTTAGATTTGAACAAGGCGATGAACTGGGACGCAACGGTTGACAGCAAGATAAGCGTTGTTGACTCTTTCACCATTGAAGGCTATCGTTATTCGGATGGTTGGGCTCGCAATCAGCGAGTTTGGTTCAGAACACGTTTCTCACAACCTATCAAATCTGTAGAGATTGATAGTAAAGCGTTGAAGAATAATCGGGATGGAGTAGGCTGCATTGCTCGCTTTAAGTTTGCTTCAGAGGGTTTTGACAAACTTGTGGTAACAACAGCTCTTTCGCCAACAAGCCTTGCAGGAGCACAAAAGAACCTGCAGGCAGAAGCAGTGTCTGACGACTTCGACGCAGTGAGAAGACAGGCTGAAAGCCTATGGAATAAGGAATTGGGTAGGATAGAGATAGAGGGAGGTTCGCAGTCGCAAGAAACAGTTTTCTATACATCACTCTACCACGCCATGTCTGCGCCTACGTTGCTCTGCGATGTTGACGGCAGCTATCTTGGTGCTGATCGTCAGCTGCATAAGGCGAATGGGTGGTTCAACTATGAGACTTGCTCGTTGTGGGATACCTATCGTGCTGCCCATCCGCTTTATGATATCCTAATGCCTACACGTGCCAGCGATATGGTCAATTCGCTCATTGCGTTTAGTAAGGAGAACGGACGTTTGCCAATTTGGAATATGTGGTCGTCGGAGACGGATATGATGATTGGATATCATGCCGCTTCTGTTATTGCTGAAGCTATTCTGAAAGGTGTGCCTAATATCAACAAGGAAGAGGCTTTAGCAGAGTGCGTGAAGACAGCCAACTTAGACGACTATAGAGGTATCGGACTTTATAAGAAGTTGGGCTATGTACCCTATGATGTGAAGGAGCCTACGCTTGGCGATGACTGGTCGCTCTCTCGAACGCTCGAATATGCTTACGACGACGCTTGCATAGCAGCTCTTGCAAAGTCGATGAATAAAACAGACCTTTACAAGGAGTTCAGTAAGCGTGCACAAAACTATCGCAATGTATATTGTAAGGGCAATACGTTTATGCAACCACGTCATTCTGATGGCAGTTTCCAGCCTGCCTATTCGCCCGATGAGTACACATCGCACATTTGTGAGAGCAATGGATGGCACTATATGTGGTCGGTGCAGCATGATATAAAGGGACTTGAGAAACTTGTTGGCAAGAAACGTTTTGCTGAAAAACTTGATAGCTTCTTCACTTATACACCAACTGCCAATGCCGAACTGCCATTGTTTAGTACGGGTATGATAGGACAATATGCACACGGAAACGAACCCAGTCATCATGCTGCATATATCTTTAACAAGATTGGTCAGCCTCACAAGACGCAAAAGTATGTTCGCCAAATACTGACAGAACTCTACAACGACACACCTGCCGGACTCTGTGGAAACGAAGACTGCGGACAGATGTCTGCTTGGTATGTTTTCAGTGCGTTAGGCTTCTATCCATTAAATCCTGTTAGTTGCGAATACGAGATTGGTTCACCGCTCTTCCGCAACGCAACAATTCACTTGGAGAATGGTAATACGTTTAAGGTCGAGGCAGAAGGCTATTCGCCAGAGAAGTATCTTGTAAAGGAAGTACTGCTCAATGGTAAGCGACTTCGTACCACGAACATTTCGCATGAAGATATTCTGAAAGGTGGAACATTGACATTTGTGATGCAATAATCTCGATAAATAGTGTAAAAAAACTGAACAACTCAGTTTTTTTACACTATTATTATTGTCGTATTAAAAGTTTTTGTATCTTTGCAAAAACAAATCATTACATTAAAACGTTAGCTTATGACAAAATATATACTCGTTATATTACTTGCTATCTTTATGGTAGGTGTTCCAAAATCAGCAATGGCTGAGTGTATGCCAGAAATTGAGCTCATTGACAATGTGCAGAAGCCCGTCATATCCATAGAGGATAACGTTGTGCGTGTCACAGATGCTTTTGGAATGACAATGAGCATCTACAATCTGGCAGGAGGTGCTCCAGTTATGTCTGTAAAGATTGATAGTCAGGACAAACGATTTGATTTGAACTTGCCAAAGGGTATTTACATTGTTAAAGTTGGTAAGATAGCACGTAAAATTGTGATTAAGTAACAAGTTTTGTCAATATCCAATTTGAATATTAGCAAGTTCTCATTGTTTCTCTTCTTTCTTATGGCTTTTGTTTTATGCTCATGTCATAAGAAAGAAGAACGTATGTATGTATCGTTAGACGATTTTGCTACATTGCGAACATCCCGTTACGATATTTCTGCGGATAGAGTATTCTCTAATATCCGCACACTCATTCTGTCCGACAAATCTAACAGTCCAGCCGACATACACGCTCGCAAGCACTACAACACCTGTATGGAGATGCTGTGGATAACGCGTGATGGTGTTTCTGCAAAAGCAGATACCTTACTTAGCTATATTTCACACGTCGACTCATTGGGCTTCTCTCGTGACAAATTCTATTATTCCTTACTGAAAGAAGATTTACAACGTGTACGCACCCTTGATTTTGATTCTGTTAAAACAGCCGACAATTCGGCTGTAAAAGTGTTCGCACGCTTAGAGTATTATCTTACAAAAGCCTTCTTGCGCTACACAGAGGGGCAGCGTTTTGGTTTTATGAACCCTTACAAAGCGTTCAATCGACTCGATCAGCGTAAAGACGACACCCTACACGTCACATATCGTTCACTTTATGGTTGGCATACAAGTCTGCCCAATGACACCTATCTTGCAACCGCTTGTGCTGTGATAAAGGGTGATATGGATAAGTTTGCAGACTTTCTCGCAAAGTCGAAGCCTCACAATCCATTATACGCCAAATACATTTCTGCTTTGAACAAGACCAGGGACAAGGACTATCGCCGTCGTTTGCTTTGCAATATAGAGCGCTGTCGTTGGGAAAACGATGGCGACTACCCGCAGCTGCACAAGAAGTATGTGGTTGTGAACGTGCCCTCACTGTCTCTGTTTGCCCATGATGGTGACGAACGTCTGGTTATGAAGGTGGCTGTAGGTAGTCTTGAGACGAAGACTCCGCTATTAAGCAGCAAGATAAAACGTATGGACTTCAATCCGCAGTGGATAATACCGAAAAGCATCGTGAAGACAAGCGTAATACACCATGTCGGCAATCACACCTATTTCGATAATAACAATTACTTTGTGCGCGACCGCAACACGGGTAAGATTGTAGCACCTGAGAACATTACACGCGACATGCTCCTTAGTGCCAACTATTCCGTTGTGCAGTGGGGTGGGCGTGGCAATGCGCTTGGAAGAGTTATTTTCCGTTTCGACAACAATTATAGCATATACCTGCACGACACATCTTCGCCCAGAGTCTTCGCCCGTAACAACCGCATGGTGTCGCATGGTTGCATACGTGTAGAGAAACCCTACGAGTTGGCTGTTTTCATGTTGAACGATAAGGACGAGAAATTGATGGAAAAGATGAAGTACTCTATGGCTGCCGATTTTAGCGAACGGCCACGCGAAGATGCGCCAGAAGCAGAACGTCCTAATCGTTCAAAGATGGTGCGTAGCTTGAAGGTAGAACCATTAGTGCCGATATACATCACCTATTATACGCTCTATCCTGATAGCAATGGCAATCTTGTTCGCTATGACGACATATATGGCTATGACAGTATAATCTACGACAACATACAAAAGTATCTTTAACCAAGATGTTCAAGGCAAAATGAAAGATACAGAAAAGAATAAGCTGTTTACTGAATTGGTTGCCCAATATAGCGAAAAACTATATTGGACGATACGTCGTATTGTGCTCAATCACGACGATGCCAACGATGTAATGCAGAATGTCTTTGTAAAAGCATGGAACAACCTTGATCAATTTGAAGAGCGTTCGAAACCATCCACCTGGCTGTATCGTATAGCCATCAACGAGTCGCTCGACTTTCTACGCCGTAAGCGCGACTTCGTAGCTTACGACTCCGATCTTACTGATGGAGTTGGTTCGCACCTTGTTGCCGACGAATATTTTGACGGCGATGCCACGCAAGCAGCTTTGCAAGAAGCTATTGCAACACTGCCCGATGTGCAGCGCGTTGTCTTCAATCTTCGCTATTACGAAGAAATGAAGTATTCGGAAATGAGTAGCCTGCTCAACACCTCAGAAGGCTCCTTAAAAGCAAGCTACCACATTGCCGTGAAGAAAATCTACAACCATCTTCTTTCAAAAAACACTTAACTTGTTTTCTGTTTATGCAGAGATGACCCCATGAATCTGCTTGATGAAATCCTTTAGATTTACAAAATGGTCGCCGAAGATAGCACGCCAGTTGTATTGTTTTAGCGGATACTCCATAAAGCTTTTTGTTTCAATATCGCCATTCATGCTCACGTAGTCGAGGATATTCTTCAGATACTGCTCCTGCTCCGATGTGAGATTATAGCCATCTACAAACTGCTGATATATCTGTAACGCTTTATTGTGGTCGATGCCGTTGATGACACGTATGAAGGCAGCTACATTATTCTTGTACGGATGTCCCTCGGTGAGTGCGTTGTACTCGTCCTTGGTGCCCAGCTCCTCGAAGAAGATGCGCTCCAACTCCTGTATATCGGCAGCGGTGAGCTGCTCAAAGTTCTGTATCTTTCGCAGTGTTTTGTTGTTGCTGTTCTCTGCCAAGTAATCGATTACTCGCTGCTTGTACGTAGTCTGTATAACCACGTCAACGGGGGCTTTGGAGGTGGTGTATTCGTCCTCTATGTCGATGACGAATTTCTTGTTTTGGCGTTGCTCCTTCAGCAAGTGCACTATTTCGCGCAGTTCTCTGCGCACACTCTCCAATGCGTCAAGCGACTCGTTCTCCCAGAACTGTGGTGTCTGCACCATTCGTATGGTGTTGATGTGTGCCATTACAGCCGGCACAGTAGCTTTCTTCTCCAATATTGCAGCCACGTTCACCACCACTTGGCGGAACTGTCCCACACTTACCGTTGTGTTGATGTGTGCCAGCATTATGTGGAGCATCACCACGTCAAACCTCTTTGTCTCCTCTTCGTCCTTTTCTACAGGTACAAGATGGCTAATCTTCTTTAGTTGCAGGGCGCCCACCTCCGAGATATATGTCCACTTGTCCTTCTCACGGAACGGCTCAATGATGCCCAGGAACGGTCGCGTCTCCTTGCGCTCCTTGCCGATGGAAGCCACCTGCTTGTGCAGCAGTGTTTTCAAATCGTCGTGCAGTTGCTTGTCGAACGGCTTTTCCTGATGTTCGGCACTCTGCAGTTCTTTCGCAATGTCTACGCGCAGCTCGAAGAGTCGCTTGGTTAGTGTCTTTATGTTTGTCGGTGCTATGTCGTCGCCATTCTTCGAGAAGTAGGTGAAGTTGCCACACCAGTCGAAGATGTAGAACTCCTTCTTGTTTTGGTCTGGACCGAAGATGTCCTGGCACAGACGTGTGCCGCGACCAATCATCTGGTCGAACTTGATCTTCGACTTCACTATCTTGAAGAACACGAGGTTAAGAATCTCCGGCACGTCGATGCCGGTGTCGAGCATATCCACCGACACCGCTATCTGTGGCATCTTTTCAGCCTCCCTGAAGTCGGCTATGATAGCCGAATGATGCTTCACCTGATTGTCTATCAGCTGACAGTAGTCGGCACCACGCTCAGGGTAAAGCGCACGAAAACGCTCCACTATGCGCTCTGCGTGCTTGTGGTTGTATGCAAAGATGATTGTCTTGCCCACATCCTCGCCACAATTAATCTTCAAGCCGTTGGTCATCAGCTCCGAGAGCACGTTGTCGATGGTGTCGTCGTTGATGAGGTAGCGGAACAGTTCGTTGCCCTGTATGTCGCGGTGATACTCCTGACCATTCGGTATGCCCTTCAGAGCCTTCTCGTATTCCCACACCTTTTCCAGTTCGTCACGCTCCTCCTTGCTCAGCTCGTCATACTTAATGCCGCGGTTTATCATCTTCGATGTGCAGTTCTTCAGACGGTAGGGGCAGAGATATCCGTCGCCGATAGCCTCGTCGTAGGTGTATTCGTAGTTGGGCGCGTTCTCAAGCTCAAGCAGCTTGAATGTGTTCTTGTCAATCTCTGCGCGTGGCGTTGCTGTCAATCCGATGAGAAGCGAGTCGAAATATTGGAAAATAGCTCCATACTTGCCGAACACGCTTCGGTGAGCCTCATCGATGATGATGAGGTCGAAGTGTCCCACGGAGAACTTTACCGGCACCGCGTTGATGTAGTTGATCATCGTCTGATAGGTAGAGAAGATGAAGCGTGCATCTAAGTCGGGGTCTGTGTCCTCCGACAGACAGCTCATCGACTCGCTGGGCAGAAACTCCTCAAACTTTCCATGTGCCTGATTTACCAGTTCGGTGCGGTCGGCAAGGAAAAGCACCTTCTTTATCCAGTTGTTGTTCGAGAGCAGTTTGCAGAGCGATATGCTCACGCGTGTCTTGCCCGTGCCGGTAGCCAGCACAAGCAGTCCACGGCGATGCTTCTTGTTGAGCCATTCCACCAAACTCTTGATAGCTGTCTTTTGATACGGACGGTTGGTTATCTCTTCGTCGATGGTGAGGTCGGTGATGTCGGCACGTCCACGTTTCTGTATCATGCGCTCAAGGTCGTCCTCGCTGTGGAACGAGATAACCTCACGATCCCGATAGCCCAAGCCGTCAATCACCTTGGTCTCGTAGCCATTGGTATAGTATATCACCGGTCGCACACCATGCTTCTTCTCCAGTCCGTCGGCATACTCCATAGCTTGCTTGCGTCCTTTGTCTGCGTTCTGTATGGTGCTCTTTGCCTCAATCACCGCCAATGGCTTGCCGCCTTTGCTGTACAACACATAGTCGGCGTAGCCGACACCCGATGGATACGTAGCCTTGTCCATGCCTTCAATCTTCACCTCGATGGCAGCCTTTCCACCCTGTATGTCGCCCTTCACATTAAGGATTTCCCATTTGGCTTCGTTCAGCATATAGTCGATGAGACACTTGCGTGTGATTGCCTCGCTCGCGAGCGACTCCTTCGGCTCCTGCTCAGGTGCTTTCGGGTGCTCTATCGCCTCAGCCGGCACGCTGTCTACCACCTGCAACGACACGGTAGGCTCCGACTGCTCAGCCACGTGCATCCCACTGAAGCCAGTAGGCACAAGCGTAGCATCGAAGGCTGTAATTTCTTTTATGGCTTGCCAGCGGAAGAGAAAACCGCTCACTACATAGTACAAGGCACGCAGACAGACGAAGGCATCGTTCTTCCTCACCGGCTGCGAACCAATGTGCGAGGCGTAGTTGCCAATCTTCTTCACCGTGCGCATGTGTTGCTCAAAGTTCCAGTCGTCGTTGATGAACGTGTCTATCTGTGGGCGTTTTATCATCTGGCTGAGCGTTTCGTAAGGATCTAAGGTTACGTTTGCCATCGAAAGGTGGTTCTTCACCAACCATTCCAATGCCTTACGCGCATTGCTCGCACTCTCCTCTGGGAATGTGCTTTGAAATATTTCCGCCTTGTCGCAGTATTCGTGTAGCTGGGCGAAGTCGGGTATTATCTCCGCCAGTTTCTTGATAAAGTCAAAATTCTTCATAGGGTATTGTAGGCTGGTTTTCGTTAAGCAGATCAAAGTCCGAACGGAACAATCTGTCTTGTATCACTCTATATTTCTCAAATTCGCTTTCGGCATATTGCTTGGCGTATTCTGCAGTAATGTTTCCTGCACCTTGTAGGATATCTCTGTCTGTTGCGTCAAGAAATTTGTCTATACGCTTAGCCCAGTCCTCCATGGTCATTGGTATATGTCGTTCAGCCATATCCTTTGCAATATCAAGATAGGCGTTGACCAATCGTCCAAGGGCTTGCAGCTCGTTCTCCTTAAGATAGTTCTTTGCTACACTCACGTCCGATCGTAGGATCTTTCCGCTTGGAGCTTTTGCCCATGTTGTTAGTCCCATGTGTTCCTTGTCTGCATCGGCACGCTCTACTATTAGTTCGGCAGCAGTATGACCGTGTACGGCATAGTGCATTTTGTTTTGCACCTTCTTGAAGAAGTCTCTTGTGGTAGGAGCTTCATGGTTGTAGTCGATGGCTGTGGCGTAGAGGTCGGTAAGCTTCTGGTAGAAGTTGCGCTCGGATAGACGAATCTCGCGAATCTCCTCCAAGAGTTGCTCAAAGTAGTCAACACCAATGAACGAGCCGTTCTCCATACGCTTCTTGTCTATCACGTAGCCACGGATGGCGTATTGGCGAAGTACGAAGGTACACCATTGGCGGAACTGGGTAGCGCGACGAGAGTTAGCTCTGTAACCTACGCTTATGATTGCATCGAGATTATAGAACTGAGTGTTGTAAGATTTACCATCGGTGGCAGTTCGTCGGAAATTCCGACAAACTGAATCTTTGTCCAATTCTCCTTCTTTGAAAATGTTTGACAGATGTTCTGCTATAGTTGATCTGCCTTTGTCGAAAAGGTTTGCAATAGCGTCTTGTGTACACCAAATATTTTCATCGGCATACATAACTTCAATACCGTCCTCCTTACCCTCTGCCATGAAGATAAGGAATTCGGCTGTACTATTTCGTATTTCAAATTTCTTTGCCATATATTCAAGTTTTTAGAGTCGTCTATAATATGGATGGTTGATGCAAAGCGTAGGAGGCTATGGCGTCCTCGCTGTAGTTTGTGCAAGCAGCTGGCTATCTATAGGAGGGTATAGCATCCCTGCTATACCCACTCAATCAACTGCAAATTAAGGCAGAGTGGGTAGGGCAGGGATGCCCAACCCTCCTAAGTTTCCGCTACTCGAACCAATGCTGCATACGAGAGGCGAGGAGGGTTTCAAGGTCGGTTATCGCTTTCGTCACCTCTGACTTCTGATGCTCTATCTGCTCAATGCGCTGGGCAAAGAGGTGTTGGAGGGGGAGAGGGGGGATTGATACATCTACTTTTCTTACTAATGAAGAATTTAAGTTATTTACAACTCCACCAACTGCAAGTTTAGAAAATTTTGCATACATTATAGAACTTGCTAGAAGATAATACAGATAAATCTTTATAAATACATTATTATTATCATGTATTACCAACCAACCATCATGTATACAACCATCAATTTTAAGAATGTATGGTTTTCCAAAACTCATAGAATTGGAAAGGATAAAGTCTCCCTTATGAACAAAGCGTGATTTCTTAAGACCTTCAGGTTTTATCTTTTCTTTAGTTGATGTTATGTATTTGGAACCTTCTTGGGCATCTCCTATCTTTATCCAATTTATACCATCTTTAGAATCTGTAATATATGCAGTTATTGGTCGAGGGGAACTGCCACGCTCAATTGTGCACACCTCTCCCAACTTCTTCACTTCCCATCCCTTTTCATTCTCCACGGGGTCTCCAAACATCTCATAGAAGATGCTTTGTGCGAGGTTGTCATAATCTTTCAGTTGCTCCTTCTTTAGACGAATCAACTCGTTAATCTTGTCAAGTTCAGAGACAATGGAGAGTTGGGTGGACTTGGGAGGAATGGGGATTGCAACCTTTCTTACTAATGACGAATTCAAATTATTTACCACTCCGCCAACAGCAAGTTGTGAAAACTTTGCATACATGATAGAACTTGACAAGATATAATAAAGATAGTCCTTTATGAATACCTCATTATCATCATGTATTACAAGCCATCCATCATGTATACAACCATCCACCTTAAGAATGTATGGTCTTCCAAAACTCATAGAATTGGAAAGTATAAAATCGCCTTTATGTACAAAGCGTGATTTTTTTATACCTTCTGGTCTTATTTTTTCTTTAGTTGATGTTATGTATTTGGAACCTTCTTGGGCATCTCCTATCTTAATCCAATTTATTCCATCTTCAGAATCGGTTATGTAGTCGGTGATTGGGCGAGGAGAACCTCCGCGTTCAATTGTACACACCTCTCCCAACTTCTTATATTCCCATCCTTGTTTCATTGTTCTTCCTTATTTAATTGATTGTACAATCCAATGCCCTTAACCGTAAGCAGATATTTCTGCTTTGGGTGGCGTGGTGAATCAGGATAGAGCATACGGACAAAGCCCGTAGAAATAGCTGGCGTAAGAGAATACTCAATAACTCAATAAAATTCTTACGGTCTTTTAAGCCAACTGCATTCATCATCTCTTTTATGGACAGACTTTCTTGTCCCAAGATGTTAACTATCTTGCGTATATTTTTATTGTCCGTATGAAACATATCACCACTTACTTGTGGGGGTACTGGTTCTGTATCTTGCGAACTTGTGGGGGTGTTTGTCGTACTTGTGGGGGTACTTGCGGGGGTGTTTATCGTACTTGTGGGGGTGTCGAGTCTCGGTTGCTCCGCATATTCGGCAGGCGGATTTATAACGAGATATCTGTTGCGAAGGTCCCATTGCTCACCAAGAAGCATGTTGCGGAAGAAACGTTCCAGAAATTTAGGTTCGGGCATAACGCCCTCGTTGTTCTTATATACGTAGCGCACCATGGCATTGCGGAAATACCATGAATGGCGGGCAAATATTTCGTTGTTTACAGAGAAACCCATAGAGCGCAGATACTGAATTACGAATACTGCCGTGGTGCGTGTGTTGCCCTCGCAGAACGCATGTATCTGCCACAGATTGGCTGTGAAACGGCTTACGTGGCGTATTATCTCGTCAGACGACAGACCGCCATAATCGAACATGCGCTCCTGTTCCAAGTCGTATTCTACGGCACGCTGAAGGTCGGCGGCATACATATAGTTCACGGTGTCGCCTCTTAGCACCCATTCGCGTTTGGTGATGTCGTAATCGCGTATCTGTCCTGCGTGCTTGAATACGCCTTCAAATATGTTGCGATGCACCTGAGTATAGCCAAAGAAACTGAAGGCAAGTGTGTTTGAACTCAGCAGCTTTGCAATGTTGGCTGCCACACGATCTGCCTCCTCCTTGTCTTCGTTGTCCTCGTTGTGTGCCTGGCGACTAATGTAATAGGCGTTGACAAGCTCTTTTGCCTCATCAATCGTTATCTCGCCCTCAATGTTTTTTAATGCCGTCTGTTGAAGATAGGCAGAAGTCTCCAGTCCATCCACCTTTTGCAGGCCGATGGCTGTACCCCATACTATGGCTTTCTCTCTTTGCGACGGTTCGCCCTGTCGCAAATACGTATCAAAATCAAAATATAACTGTCCTGACTTTCCCATTACCGTCTTTCTTACTCCTCCAACATGCTTCTCAGCTCTTCATACCCCTTGGCGTATTCCGCTTCGTTCTGCTCCAATCGTGCGAGTATGTCCTTCACAGGTTCGTACTCCACACGCTCGCGCTCTATCTCCTTGTATTTGTTGATGGAGAGGTCGTAGTCGTTCTGGCGGATTTCGTCGACGGGCACAAAGAAGCTCTGCTCCTTGCGTGTGCGCTGTTCCTCGGCAGCGAGGTTGTGGAAGCGTTCGACGATGTCGGGTATGTCGTTGTCGTTGATGGCTGAACGCTTGTCGTCGAGCGAGAAACCGTCGGCTCGCATGTCGTAGAACCACACGCGGTCGGTGCCTCCGCAGTTGGTCTTAGCGAAGATGAGCACAGCCGTCGACACGCCGGCGTAGGGCTTGAACACACCGCTCGGCATGGATATTACAGCACGTAGCTGCTGATTGTCTACAATCTCCTTGCGTATAGCCACGTGCGCCTTGCTGGTGCCGAAGAGCACGCCGTCGGGCACGATGCTGGCGCAACGTCCGCCTATCTCCAACGAGCGCACAAACTGCGCAAGGAACAGCAACTCGGTCTTGCTGGTGTTGGCGTAGCTGAGGATGCGCTTGTTCACGTTGCCTTTGTCAAGACTGCCTGCAAAGGGAGGGTTCGCCATGACGAGCGTGTAGCAGCTCTGGTCCTCGTTCTGTTCAGAAAGCGAGTCGCGCCAAGCCAGTTCGGGAGCGGTTATGTCGTGCAGCAGGAGGTTCATGGCACCGATGCGAAGCATGGTCTGGTCGGTGTCGTAACCGTTAATCATGGATGTCTTCATGTGCTGCACTTCCTCGCTTACGTACATCGCCGTTGCGTGCTTCTCCTTGATGTACTTCACAGCCTCTACGAGGAAGCCTGCCGAACCCATCGCAGGGTCGCAGATGTAGTCTTGTGGGGTAGGCTCCATCAGCTCCACAATCATGCGTATGATGTGGCGAGGTGTGCGAAACTGTCCGTTGGTGCCGCTGGCTGCCATCTTGCCCAAGATGTACTCGTAGACATCTCCCATGGCATCGCGGTTGTTCATATCGAGCGAGTCGACACCGTCCACCACCTTGGCAAGAGTGCGAGCGTTGGGGATGAGGAAGATTGCCGACTTCATGTAGCGGCTATAGGCAGACTCCTCGCCAGTGCCGATGTGCTTGATAAACTCGAACACGCTCTGACGAACCACCTTGAACATATTGTCGGCACCGAAGTTCTTGAACACATGCCAGCGCAGGTTTTCGTAGGGTACACCTGCTCGCTCCTCGTCGCTCACAGCCTCCGGATTTACCCACAGCTGTCCGTTGAGGAAGGTGGGGTTCTCTACCTCACAGTCCCAGTCGCGTGCGTTCTCCTCCTCTTGCAACTGCTTGTCGTCGAGCATCTTCATAAAAAAGATGTACGTCATCTGTTCCAGAACGGTGATGGGGTTAGTGATGCCAGCTACAAAGAACGTGTCCCATATCTGGTCGATTTTGTTTTTTATCTCGCCTGTTATCATTTGTTGTATTTTTGTGATTTTGTTACAAAGTTAATAATTCTTTTTGTTATTTTGTTGGCTGCAATAAAAAATAATATGTACCTTTGCTTGTGAAAAAACCTACTAATGGACGACGGAACTTTGCACACACAATCTGCACAAGCAGGATGTGTTGCTCAATAGTCCCAAAACTAATCATTCAGTTATGTTAAAACAAATAATTAATGGTCGCGTTCTTACTCCACAAGGATGGCTTGAAGGCGGCTCTGTAATCATTGACGGTAATAAGATTTTAGCCGTATCGAACAGTGATTTGCACATCGTTAACGCTCAGATTATCGACGCCAAAGGTTGCTATGTAGTACCAGGCGGAGTAGATTTGCACGTGCATGGAGGAGGCGGACGCGACTTCATGGAGGGCACAGAGGAGGCGTTCCGTGTAGCCATAAAAGCACACATGAAGCACGGTACAACCTCTATATTCCCAACCCTCTCGTCTTCTACCGTGCCAATGATTGAGGCAGCTTGCGAGACCTGTCAGAAACTCATGGAAGAAGAGAATAGCCCCGTACTCGGACTCCATCTCGAAGGTCCATACTTCAACCCGAAGCAGGCAGGCGCACAGATACCCGAATGGATAAAGCCACCGGTGGCAGAGGAGTACGAGCCATTGCTCGACAAGTATCCATGTATCAAGCGTTGGGACGAAGCTCCGGAACTGCCAGGTTCTGTGGAGTTCATACAGTCGTGTCGTAAGCACGGCGTAGTGGTATCTATCGGTCACACACGCGCCACATACGCAGATGTTGTAGCCGGACACAAGGCTGGCATGATGCACGCTACACACTTCTACAACGCAATGCCAGTGGTATATAAGGAACACGAGTTCAAGGTGCCGGGCACCGTGGAGAGCGTGTACGCCCTTCCGGATATGACCGTAGAGGTGATTGCCGACGGCATACATGTGCCCCCAGTGATGCTCCGCGTGGTTTATCAGATAAAGGGCGTAGAGAAAACTGCCCTCATCACCGACTCGTTAGCATGTGCCGCAAGCGACGAGGGCGTAGCATTCGACCCGCGCGTGATACTTGAAGACGGCGTGTGCAAGCTTGCCGACCACTCAGCCCTCGCTGGTTCTATCGCCACAATGGATCGTCTCATCCGCACGTGTGTGCAGATGGCAAACATACCGATGGAGGACGCATGTCGTATGGCGAGCGAGACTCCTGCAAAGATTATGGGCGTGTTCGATCGTAAGGGTTCGCTCGAGGATGGTAAGGACGCTGATATCATGATGTTCGACAAAGACCTTAAACTCACCTACGTAATGCAGATGGGTAACGAGGTGACTAACGAACTCTAAAATGAAATAATATGTTGAAACAATTTGTCAATGGTCGCATCCTAACACCTAAAGGATGGCTTGATGGCGGCTCCATAGTGACGGACGGCAACAAAATCAGAGCCGTCTCAAACATCAACTTGCATGTTGTGGGAGCTGAAATCATCGATGCCCAAGGAGGCTATATCGTCCCAGGCGGCATTGATATGCACGCTCATGGCGGAGGCGGTCGAGACTTCATTGAAGCCACGCAGGATGCTTTTCGTGCAGGTGTCAATGCTCATCTGAAGCACGGCACCACCGCAATATACCCAACATTATCGTCGTCGACAATACCTACCATTGAGGCTGCCTGCAACGTGTGTCAGAAACTCATGGCGGAGAAAGATAGCCCAGTGCTTGGATTGCACATCGAAGGTTCGTATATCAATAGAAAGCAAGCTGGTGCACAAAACCCAGTGTTGATAAAGGCACCTATTATATATGAATATGAGACGCTGCTCAAAAAGTATAAGTGCATCAAACGTTGGGATGAGGCACCAGAGCTGCCTGGCTCGGTGAGATTTATCAAAGAGCTACGCAAGCATGGCGTGCTTTCTGCTCTCACCTGCACACGCGCTACCTATGAGGATGTGGTGAAAGCGCATGATGCCGGAATGACACATGCCTCGCACTTCTACAACGCAATGCCCGTAGTGTACAAGGAGCACGAGTTCAAGGTGCCAGGCACCGTGGAGAGTGTTTATGCGCTGCAGGATATGACGGTAGAGGTGATTGCCGATGGTATACACGTGCCACCAGTGATGCTTAAGATTGTATATAAGATAAAAGGCGTAGAAAGAACAGCCCTCATCACCGACTCTTTGGCTTATGCAGCAAGCGAAGGTGATGTTTCTCCGGAGGCTCGTGTGATTATGGAGGATGGTGTGTGTAAACTCGCCGACCGCTCGGTGCTTGCCGGCTCCATTGCCACTATGGATGTGCTCATCCGCACATGTATACAAAAGGCAGAAATACCGATGATAGATGTGTTCCGCATGGCAAGCGAAACACCTGCAAAGATCATGGGCGTGTTCGACCGCAAAGGCTCAATAGAGGAGGGTAAGGATGCCGATATCGTTGTCTACGACAAGGATATAAACCTTACCTACGTAATGCAAATGGGCAAGGAAATTGCCAATAAATTATAACTGCGAGTTTGCCACGCTACGGCAACGTTGTTGTTGTGCTACCGAAACTTTATTGCCGTAGCGCGACAACAATGTTGCCGTAGCGTGGCAAACTCACAGCGTAATTTTGTGGATGTAATGTTGTCTATTCTTGCGTTGTGTCGTTGATGTTGTCTGTGTGCAGAATGACACTCGTAGCACCAATTGTGAACAATGTGCCGTCCTCGATAACGCGTTGCTCGCGGTCGCCAAGAATAACGTTGTCGACGAAGGTACCAGTGTAGCTCGGTCCGTCCTTAAGCACATACTTCAAGTCGCCCTTTTTGTCGCGGCTTACTGTGATAGAACAATGGTTGATATCGATGCTCGGGTCGTTTGTCTCGATGGCGCAGTTTACACCACTATTCTTCATGTAGCGTCCGATGACGTTCACACCCATGTGTAGCGGAATGACCTGCTTGTAATGGAATACGTTTTCGATAACGGTGATGTAGCCACACTCGCTTCCTTCTGCATTTTCTTCAGGAATATCCTCTTTCTGTGTGTTGCGCAGTTTTGAAACACCAATGCGTATGCCAAATTGCTTGCCACAGTCGGGGCATTGGAATACTAACGACTGTCCTTCGGTGTATTTCTTCTCGTCGAATGTGATGAAGTTATCACATTTTGGGCATCTTACTCTTTTCATTTATTTTATTTCTGTTATCCAAGATCCTTCAAATTCGATGTTGTCTGTCAGCATGTTCTTTGCTTTGTTTGCCTCTTCTCGAGTGCTGAACTTGCGATATATCACCTTTACGTGGCCATTGGCACCGATATAGACACGAGCTTCTTTCATGCCTTTACGATGAAGTTTGCTTACATACTCCTCTGCGTTCTTTTTTGCTACACGGCTTGCAAGCACAATGCTGAAGTATCGCTCTGATGTTTGCTCGTTGGTGTTGTTGATTATTGTTGCAACTTCTTTGTTCTCAGCGTTATTTGCTGTGTTCGCTTCAGTGTTTGTTGCACCTTCTTCTGCCGCTTCGGTTGCTGTCATGTCGTTCAGTTTATCAGGCGTGCCACTGGTTATGTCTTTTGGCATAATCTCGTAGAACCAGTTTGCGTTTATAGCACTTTGGTTGATGTTGGGCTTGCTCGAATCGCCTAACTTGGCAGGCATTGTGAGCATGAAGATGATGGCAATGCAAGCTGCAGCCACATGTTTTATGTAGCGCAACGGAATGTGTACAGATAGTGTTTCGTCTGCCACGTCCTCTTCTGTCTCGGTCTGCTCGATAGTTTCGCTTACTTTTGCTATGGCTATGGCTTTTTCCTCAACAGTATTTGCCACAGGGCGTATGTTGATAGCGTCAAGTCCGTAGAGCGCAGGAGTGATAATGCCAGTCTCTTCGGGGATGAACTCTAATGTGGAGCCGTTGATGACAAATTTACCGATTCTTAATAGCTCGTATATGTGCTCTTCTTCGATGTGACGTTTGAGACTTTCAACATCTGTTGCTATCTGTTTAAGTGCTTCAGGGAAACTGATGTCGTATGTGTTGACATATTCCTGGGCTAAGAGCGAGTCGTTCATGGTCAGCTGCGGATTGAAGCCAACAATGCGCATCGGAGGAATAAAAATGCAGTTCTCTTCGTCGTATTTGGCAGGAATATTGTGAGCCATAAATCCACCAAAGCCCGGAACAATGACACAATCATTGTTCAACAGTAACCTTGCTATATGTTTCTCCAAATATCTCATATCTGCAAATTTACGAATTTTTAATTATAACTTTGATATAAATGAATAAAAAGTGAGTGGAAAAGATTAAAATATGCTTATTGTTTTGGTTTTCTTGCGAAATATGCTAACTTTGCAAGTGTTATGGCTGTGAAATCAGCATTGAGTAACGTGTAATAATTATGTATAAAAATATAGCAAAAACTTTATTTGTTCTGCTGCTTGTCCTCAAGGTAAGTGCGTGTGGAAATCGTCAGAATAAGGCGGTAGAGCCGACAGAAGATTTAACAGCAAAGCATGATTTGCAAGGAATATGGCTTGATGAGGATGGGGAAGATGTGGCTTTTCGTGTGAAGGGCGACTCTGTTTATTTCCCCGATTCGACCAGTGTACCTACGTATTTCCGCATCGAGAACCACTCGTTTGTGCTCATAGGAGGCAAGACTACTAAGTATAAGATAATGAAGCAGACACCAAATGTGTTCGAGTTTAAGAATCAAAGTGGTGAGACTGTGAAGCTTTACAAGACTAACGACGCGTCGTACATGGATGCTTTCGTGCCAAAGGCGGTGCAGAATATTAATCAAAAGAAAGTGGTGAAACGCGATAGTGTTGTCTTCTTCAACGATGAGAAGTATCATTGCTACATACAGATTAATCCAACAACATATAAGGTGGTGAAGCCATCGGTTAATGATGACGGAGTAGAGGTGGACAATGTGTATTATGACAATATTGTTAACCTAACGGTGTTCAATGGAAATAAACGCTTATTCTCTGCCGATATGCGCAAGGAGGCGTTCGTCAATGAGGTGCCAGAACAGTTCCTAAAACAAGCAGTTTATAGCGATTTGTATTTTGATCGTATTGATGCGGAAGGTTTACATTTTTTCTCTGTTCTTGCTATGCCAGAGACATCAATAAGCTATATGGTAGAATCTATTGTAGAGTTTAATGGTAAACTTATAAAGCGGATTAAAAAGTGATTTAGTCCGCTTCACTATTTTTCGAGTTGTATTATCAAGAATATTTCATTTGGATATAAAACAAAAAACATAGATTGTCTCACGACAACCTATGCTTTCTTAACCTTAATAATCTAATACCATGAAAAACACGTTGCAAAGATAGTCTGAATTTATAATATAGACAAGTGTTGTTCTAAAATAACACATTGAAAATAATATAATTTAAGTAAACGGACGTACTTTGTATGGTGCTTTTAATATCGTTTTACAATATTTGTCTTATATTGGAAGTGTTATTTCCATTGTTTTTTATAGCCCCAACATAGTTCCTATTTGATAGACCACAGCCGAGACAATCCATGCTAATGCTGTTGTGTAAACAGCTGCGAATGATGCCCACTTCCAAGAACCAGTTTCGCCTTTTATTGCAGCAATGGTTGCGATGCAAGGGAAGTAGAGCAGAACAAACAGCAAGAAGCAATATGATGAGAGCGGAGTGATGCCGTCGGCTACCATCTGCTTGCGCAGATTAGAATAAGACTCTTCGCTTCCTTCCTCTACCACATCGTCGTTGTGGTAGAGAATTCCCATGGAAGAGGCTACAATCTCCTTTGCACCGATGCCTGAAATAAGACCTACATCAAGCTTCCAGTCGAAGCCTTGTGGGCGGAAAACGGGTTCTATGGCGCGACCAATGCGTCCGATGTAGCTCTGCTCCTGCTGCTCTACGCGCGAAAGTTCTTCGTTGTGTGGAAAGTAGCCAAGAGCCCACACTATGATGCTTGCAACCAGGATGATACCACCCATCTTCTTCAGATATTCTTTGCCTTTCTGCCAAGTGTGTCTGCCGATAGCTTTCGCTGTTGGGAAGCGATAAGGCGGAAGCTCCATAACGAACGGAGTGTCTTCACCTTTGAACAACATCTTGCTGAAGAGACGGCTCATGAGTATAGCCATGATTATGCCTACGACGTAGAGAGACATCATCACACTGGAGCGATATTGCTGCGCAAACATCGTTCCTATAATCATTATATATATAGGGAAGCGTGCAGAACAACTCATAAGTGGAAGTATCATCATGGTTATGAGTCGTGAGCGGCGACTTTCAATGGTGCGTGTAGCCATTACGGCTGGCACATTGCAGCCAAAGCCCATGATGAGCGGTATGAACGACTTGCCATGAAGCCCCATTTTGTGCATCAGTTTATCCATGATGAAAGCAGCACGAGCCATGTATCCACTGTCTTCCATGAAAGATATGAAGAAGTAGAGTATCAAGATTTGTGGCAAGAAGACAATCACCGAGCCAACACCGCCGATGACACCGTCGATAAGCATATCCTTTAGAGGACCGCTTGGCATGGTGCCGGCTATTGTTGTTCCAATCCACTCAACACCACTCTCAATCCACCCCATAGGGTACTGACCCAAGGAGAATGTTGCTTCAAACATTATCCAAATCATAAGGATGAAGATGGGGAAACCAACGTATCTGTTGGTGATAATTTGGTCTATGAGGTGTGTCAGCTGGTAGGTGTCCTTTTTGTTGCCAGTTTGGTAGCCTGCCTCTTGCAACGCACCGTGAATGAAGCCATACTTCGCGTCCATGATGACCGTTTCGCAGTCTTCATGGGTGTAGTTCTGTACATCAGCAACAGCCTTGTCGCGCACAGAGAATATCTCTTCTGCACGGCTTGTTGATGAAACGATGAGATGCTCGGTCTCCTTGTCTTTCTCCAAGAGTTTTATGGCGAGGTAGCGAGTGGAGTAGCGATGTCGCAAATCGTTCTCCTGTTTTAGTACGGCTTGTATAGCCTCAATACCTTCCTCTACGTATGGACCGTGGTTGATGTGGATATGACGGAACACATTGTGCTTAGGCTTTACACCGTTTGCAAAGTCCTCCTCGTGCTCTGCTTCCTCCTTCTCCGATTTGCGGTATTGCTCGTGCCACTGTCGTATGCCTTCAGCTACTTCAGGGTCGAGATTGCCTTTGTCGTCGAGGAAGTCGAGGCCCTCGTACATATTAATAATAATGTGGAAAAGCAACTCTACGCCTCTGCCAGTGGTGAACGTTGTGGGAATCATAGGCACACCAAAGAGTTCGCCGAGCTTCGCATAGTCGACATTGTCGCCACGCTTCTCTGTTTCGTCGAACATATTTAGAGCACAAACCATGCGTAAGTGCATGTCTATGAGTTGGGTTGTGAGGTAAAGATTGCGCTCAATGTTGCTTGCATCAATCACGTTGATAACAACATCAGGCGTGTGCTCAATAATCTCTTTGCGTACATAAAGCTCCTCTGGAGAATATGCTGAGAGCGAGTATGTTCCAGGCAAGTCGACTATATTGAAGTCGTAACCCTCAAAAGAGGCGTGCCCTGTCTTTGCGTCAACAGTAACTCCTGAATAATTGCCAACTCGCTCGTGAGCTCCAGAGGCGAAGTTGAACAACGATGTCTTTCCGCAATTCGGGTTGCCAACCAATGCTACGTTAATGGTGCGACGCTTTTTCATCGCGGCATCGCGTAGCTGTGTGTCGCTCAAGCTATCGCTTTCTTTCTCAAGTGGTTCTGAAATCTTGGGTCTATTCTTTTCTATCTCGGCTGCTTCTTCTACCGAAATCACTTCTATCATGTCTGCTTCAGAGCGACGAAGAGAAACTTCGTAGCCCAGAATCTTGTATTTTACGGGGTCTTGCAGTGGCGCATTTAATAGCACGTCAACTACTTTTCCTTTGATAAATCCCATCTCGACGATACGTTTGCGAAAGCCTCCGTGTCCCATGACCTTCACAATTACTCCGCGTTCGCCGGTCTTTAATTCAGATAATTTCATATTGTTTCAATATTTGTTCGATGATATTATCCCTCTTGAAAGTGAATGTTATTAATATACGATGTCTTATAAGGGCACAAAAGTACACATAAAAATTGAAAAAGAAATAACTTCATGTCGTACATTTTTTTAAATACCTAAAAATGATTAATGGATGTGTTGTGTTCAAATACAAATTAAAATTGCTAACTTTGCATTTTGGAACAAATAAAACAAATAAATAAGAAAATGGAAAATCATTTCTTTTATTATCTTTTATGTATATTGGCTGCAGTGGTCGGCTTTCTGGTAGTTAAGAAAATTACAAGTTGTATGATAAAAGTTGTAATAGCACTTGTAGTGTTAGCTGCTATAGCATTCATGTATTTCAAGTTTATTGCTTAACCCCAAAACATTTAGCTCTCAGATGAAGTTGATTGTAGACAGCGGAAGTACCAAGACAGACTGGTGCTTTGCGCAATCTTCCGATACATATGTATTAGTGCAGACAGACGGAATAAATCCCATTGTGCAATCATTCGATGAAATCGTGTCTGTTGTGCAAGGTCAAATGCTTACTCGCGCTAAGCAGCAATTTATAGATGTGGCATCTTTGGAGAATGTGTTCTTTTACGGAGCAGGTTGTACACCTGAGCATAGCCATATTGTGGAAGAGGCGTTGCACTCGGCTCTTGGTGAAAGTGTTTCGGTTTATGTTGAGAGCGATTTGTTGGCAGCAGCACGTGCGCTTTGTGGTACGCATCCTGGTATAGCATGTATATTAGGAACCGGCTCTAATTCGTGCTACTTTGATGGTGATAAGATCAAAGAACATACACCTGCGTTAGGATATATCTTGGGTGACGAGGGTAGTGGTGCAGTTCTGGGACGCACTTTTATTAATGGTATATTGAAAGGCACCCTGCCACAAGAGTTGCGTGACGAGTTCTTTGAAGAGTATCATACAAGCCAAGCTGATATTATAAACAATGTGTATCATTCTGCTTTACCTAACCGTTTTCTTGCATCGCTTTCTAAGTTTATATTGCCACGCATTAGTAATGAAAAGTTGGAAGCACTTGTCGTTCGGAACTTTGAAAGTTTTATAATTAATAATGTTAAAAACTATGCGTATGCAGAACCAGTGATAAATGCTGTGGGTAGCGTGGCTTACCTATATCACAAACAATTGGAACAGGCTGCAAACAGACAGGGTTATCGATTGGGAAAAATATTAAAAAGTCCGCTTGAAGGCTTGCTTAAATATCATTTTGTAAATAATTAAATATAGACAATGGGCTACAACGGCTATTTGCGTGCATAAAAAAGCAAATTGCTACTGATGTGTTTGCGTAAACAATATGAAATGCAACATAGAGTTAGCAAATTTAGTTGAAAAACTTTGGCGTTTTGCGAAATACAGATTATCTTTGCAGTTAGATAATGCAAACGTTCTCAATCGTATTGAAAACGATATGCAAACGCTTGCTTTGGCAGAAAGATATGATGTAATATCAAGAAAAAATATTAACGTTTTAGACATATAATTACTATTTATGAGCGAAAAAAGAGTTTATACTTTCGGTAATGGACAAGCCGAAGGTGATGCTTCAATGCGTGAGGTACTCGGTGGTAAGGGTGCAAACCTTGCCGAGATGAACCACATCGGTGTTCCTGTGCCTCCTGGTTTTACAATCACAACTGATACTTGTAACGAATATTATGAGGTAGGTCAGGATAAGATTGTTGAGCTGCTTACTGCTGAGGTTGACGCAGCTGTGGCTCACACTGAAGAACTGATGAATTGCAAGTTCGGTGACCCGAAGAATCCTCTGTTGGTTTCTGTACGTTCAGGTGCTCGTGCTTCTATGCCGGGTATGATGGATACTATCCTCAACCTTGGTTTGAACGACGAGGTTGCTGAGGGTATGGTTGAGAAGACTGGCAACCCACACTTCGTATACGATAGCTACCGCCGTTTTGTTCAGATGTATGGTGACGTTGTTCTTGGCATGAAGCCAGAGAATAAAGAGGATATTGATCCGTTCGAGGCTATTATTGAAAAGGTGAAGGAGGAGCAGGGCGTTGTTCTTGACAAGGACCTCTCTGTAGAGTCGCTGAAGAAGCTCGTTGAGCTCTTCAAAAAGGCTATCAAGGAGCAGACTGGTAGCGACTTCCCAACTGATCCGAAGGAGCAGCTTTGGGGTGCTATCTGTGCTGTGTTCCGCAGCTGGATGAACGAGCGTGCTATTCTCTATCGTAAGATGGAAGGAATTCCTGACGAGTGGGGTACAGCAGTTTCTGTTATGGCTATGGTGTTCGGCAATATGGGCGAGACATCTGCAACAGGTGTATGCTTCAGCCGCGACGCAGGTAACGGCGAGAACCTCTTCAACGGTGAGTACCTGATTAATGCTCAGGGTGAGGACGTTGTTGCAGGTATTCGTACTCCGCAGCAGATTACAAAGATTGGCTCACAGCGTTGGGCTGAGCGTGCTGGTATCTCAGAGGAAGAGCGCGTAGCAAATTATCCTTCAATGGAGGAAGCAATGCCTGAGCTCTACAAGGAACTCGATTCACTCCAGGATAAGCTCGAAAAGCACTATCGCGATATGCAGGACATGGAATTCACCGTTCAGGAGGGTAAGCTTTGGTTCCTCCAGACACGTAATGGTAAGCGTACTGGTACTGCTATGGTTAAGATTGCGATGGATCTTCTCCACGAAGGTATGATTGACGAGAAGACAGCCCTCTTGCGTTGTGAGCCGCAGAAGCTCGACGAGCTCTTGCATCCAGTATTCGATAAGTTGGCACTCTCAAGAGCTAAGGTTATTACACAGGGTCTTCCTGCTTCTCCAGGTGCAGCTTGCGGTCAGATCGTATTTCACGCTGACGATGCTGAGGTATGGCATGAGGATGGCAAGAAGGTCATCATGGTTCGTATCGAGACATCTCCTGAGGACCTCGCAGGTATGTCTGCAGCAGAGGGTATCCTTACAGCTCGTGGCGGTATGACTTCTCACGCTGCCGTTGTTGCTCGTGGTATGGGCAAATGCTGCGTTTCAGGTGCTGGCTCTATCAATGTAGATTACAAGACTAAGACCGTAGAGATTGAAGGAGTTGTGTACAAGGAGGGTGATTACATCTCTTTGAACGGTACAACAGGTCAGGTTTATGCAGGTCAGATTGAGACCAAGGCAGCTGAACTTTCAGGCGACTTCAAGGAACTCATGGACCTCTGCGATAAGTACACAAAGATGGAAATCCGTACCAACGCAGATACTCCACACGATGCAAAGGTAGCTCGCACATTCGGTGCTAAGGGTATCGGCTTAACACGTACAGAGCACATGTTCTTCGATGATCAGAAGATTGTTGCTATGCGTGAGATGATTTTGGCAGACTCTGTAGAGGGTCGCGAGAAGGCTCTTGCTAAACTTCTCCCATATCAGAAGGCTGACTTCTACGGCATTTTGAAGGCTATGGATGGCTGCCACGTAAATATTCGTTTGCTTGACCCACCTCTCCATGAGTTCGTACCGCACGATAAGGCTGGTCAGGAAACAATGGCTAAGGAAATGGGCGTAAGCGTAGAGGAAATCAAGAAGCGCGTAAACTCTTTGGCTGAGAACAACCCAATGCTCGGTCACCGTGGTTGCCGTCTTGGTATCACATTCCCTGAGATTACAGCTATGCAGACTCGTGCTATCCTCGGTGCAGCTTGCCAGTTGAAGCAGGAAGGCTTCAACCCACGTCCTGAGATTATGGTGCCACTCATCGGTACAGTTCAGGAGCTCAAGCAGCAGAAGTCTATCATCCTTGCTACTGCTAAGGAGGTATTCGTTGAGTATGGTGTAGAGGTAGAGTTTGAGATTGGTACAATGATTGAGATTCCACGTGCAGCCCTTACTGCAGGTAAGATTGCAGAAGAGGCTCAGTACTTCTCATTCGGTACAAACGACTTGACACAGATGACCTTCGGTTATTCTCGTGACGATATTGCTTCATTCCTCCCTGCATACATGGAGAAGAAGATTCTGAAGGTTGACCCGTTCCAGGTTCTTGATCAGGAAGGTGTTGGTCAGCTTATCAAGATGGCTGTTGAGAATGGTCGCGCTACTCGTCCGAACCTCCGTACCGGTATTTGCGGTGAGCACGGTGGTGAGCCTTCATCAGTTAAGTTCTGCGCAAAGGTTGGTATGAACTACGCTTCATGCTCTCCATTCCGCGTGCCTATCGCACGTCTCGCAGCGGCGCAGGCTGCTGTAGAGGAATAATAAGATAAGCCCTCGTAACTAACGAGTTAGGCGGTAAGTCTCTGATAATAAAGAGACTTGCCGCCTAAATTGTTTTTGGTGGGTCTGCACACTAAGATAATTCGCTTCGCTCGTGAAATGAATAGACAAGTGCCCCCGAAATAAAGCGGTTGCTTTTTCGAGGGCACTTTTATAAGTGACAATCAGTTCGGAAGCTAACTGTTCGCCACTTACTGAACAATTAAAATTTAGCCTAACCTAAATACTTCATCAAAATCTTTGCGTTACCGCTATCGCGGAGTTTCGCAATGCTCTTCTCGCGAATTTGGCGTACACGCTCGCGTGTCAGACCGAGCTGGTCGCCAATCTCTTCAAGACCTTTCTCGTGGCAGCCGATGCCGAAGCACTCGCGAATGATTGTGATTTCGCGATCCTTGAGCACTTTGTTAAGCACCGAGTTTAGTTCTAATGCCATTGACTCGTGGTCGACTTGACGGTCTGTTCGGCTGTCTTCGCCACTCGGCATGACGTCGAGCATACAGTTGTCTTCACCATCTTGGAAAGGAGCGTCGATACTTACGTGGTGTCCGTCGGCCATGAGGCTTTGACCGATTTTCTCTTCGTCTATGTTTGTAGCTTCAGAAAGTTCTGAAACAGATGGGTGTCGCTGGTTTTCCTGTTCAAACTTGTTAATCTCGTGGTTGATTTTATTCAATGAACCAACTTGGTTGAGTGGCAGACGTACGATGCGACTCTGTTCTGCAATGGCTTGAAGTATGCTCTGACGAATCCACCATACGGCGTATGAGATGAATTTGAAACCGCGAGTCTCGTCAAACTTCTGAGCAGCTTTTATCAGACCTATATTGCCTTCGTCGATAAGGTCGGTAAGGGTAAGTCCTTGGTGCTGGTATTGTTTGGCAACAGATACCACAAATCGCAGATTGGCTGTTACAAGTTTGTCCTTAGCGCGTTCGCCCTCCGGACCTCCTTTTTTGATTTTTTGCGCAAGCTCAATCTCTTCATCAATGGTTATCAGCGGAGCACGACCAATTTCGACAAGATATTTGTCAAGTGCTTCACTGGAACGGTTTGTAATACTTTTTTGAATTTTAAGTTGTCTCATCTTATATACCTAAACTTTCTTACGCGTAATAAACTGATGTCTGTTTTCGCAAAGGTTACGAAAACCCTGCAAAGGTACGATTTTTTGCCGATACACACAAATCTAAATATGCAAAACTTATGCGTGGCGTGTATTTTGTTCTTCATTCTTGTTGTATTTTTAAAAAAGATTGTACCTTTGCGAAATATACGGCTACGAATTGGGTCGTTAACCTCATAATCAGAAAACAAATACTATTACAATTATGAATATTAAAGTGCGTTTGGCATTAATGAACTTCTTGGAGTTCGCAGTTTGGGGTGCTTACCTCACTTGTATGGGTCAATATCTCGGAAATGCTGGTATGGGTGCCGAGATTTCTTGGTTCTATGCGATACAGGGTATCGTTTCGATTTTTATGCCTACCTTAATGGGTATTGTGGCTGACCGCCTTATACAACCTCAGCGTTTGCTTGGTTACTGTCATTTGCTTGCTGGTGTGTTTATGGTTGGTCTGTTTATGATGGGCATGAATAGTGCGACTCCGGACAAGACACTCTTTATGTCGTTGTACACGTTGAGTGTGGCTTTCTATATGCCTACGCTTGCGTTGTCTAACACAGCAGCTTTTGCTATTCTTACCAACCATGGTCTTGATACGGTTAAGGATTTTCCGCCGATACGTGTATTTGGTACTGTTGGTTTTATCGCTACGATGTGGTTTGTGAATTGTGCTGTCGTAGATGGTGGCTCGTTTGGTTTGACACTTGCTGATAACGCTAATAAGTTTCAATATACTCATTTGCAGTTTCTTGTTTCGGGTGTGTTGAGCTTTGTGCTTTTTGTTTATTGTATGACGCTGCCGCAATGCAAACTTCAGGCAAAGAAGGCGCAGTCGCTTGCGGAGGCGTTCGGCTTGAACGCGTTCAAGCTGTTCAAGACTAAGCGTATGGCTTTGTTCTTCATTTTCTCTGGTTTGCTCGGAATGTCGCTGCAGGTGACGAATGGTTATGCAACGCCGTTTATTACAAGTTTTAAGGGCATACCAGAGATGGCTGACTCTTTCGCTGCCAACAATGCTACGCTGCTCGTTTCGATCAGTCAGGTGGCAGAGGCTTTGTGTATTCTTCTTATTCCATTCTTTCTGCGTCGTTATGGCATAAAGATGGTTATGCTCATCGCGATGTTCGCCTGGGTGCTGCGCTTCGGTTTCTTCGGTTTGGGTAACCCGATGATGCCGGGTGTGCTGCTCTTCGTGTTGTCGTGTGTGGTTTATGGTGTGGCGTTCGACTTCTTCAATGTGTCGGGCGGATTGTTTGTGAACGCGGAGTGTGATGAGAATGTGAAGGCTTCTGCGCAGGGTTTGTTCATGTTGATGACTAACGGTTTGGGCGCAACGGTCGGTACGTTGCTTGCTGGTCAGGTTATTAATCATTATTGCCATTGGACAGAGGGTGGTTATCTGTTAGGCGATTGGCAGACTTGTTGGTGCATTTTTGCTGGTTATGCGCTTGTTGTGGCATTGCTGTTCCTTGTGATGTTCAGAACGAATAAGGAGGTTAAGGCTTAGGGCATGAAGGAAATCAGATATTTCTATGTTCCCAATGCTGCGAGCGTTGGTGAACTGCCGGAGGAGGAAGCGAAGCATGCTGTTAAGGTGCTTCGCCTTCAAAGTGGCGACCGTATGGTGCTCGTAGACGGCGAGGGGGGATTGTTTGATGCTGAGGTTAGTGTGGCATCGGGCAAGCATTGCTTGTACAACATTCTGGAGACTCTGCCGTATGAGCGTGAGTGGCGTGGACGTATAAGTCTTGCCATTGCGCCTACGAAGATGATGGATCGTATGGAATGGATGGCGGAGAAGGCTACTGAGATTGGCTTCGACGAGATTAGCTTCTTGGATTGTAAGTTCTCTGAGCGCAAGACGTTGCGTACGGACAGGGTGGAGCGTATTGTTGTCTCGGCTATGAAGCAGAGTCACAAGGCTTGTAAGCCTCAGGTGAACGAGATGTGTGGCTTCAGGGAGTTTGTTGCGATGGAGCGCGAGGGTCGTAAGTTTATTGCTCATTGTTATGAGGAGGTGGCACGTCGGGATTTGTTCGACGAGTTTTCTGCGATGGACGCGGAGACGCCGGTCACGGTGCTTGTCGGTCCGGAGGGTGATTTCTCTATCGATGAGGTGAGGTTGGCTATGGAGCATGGCTACGAGTCGATATCGCTTGGCAGGAGTCGTTTGCGTACGGAGACTGCGGGTCTGAGTGCGGTGATGATGGCAAATCTTTCAAAGCGGAGGGGGTGAAGGAGTTAAGAAGTAGTTAAGAAGTTAAGGAGTAGTTAAGAAGTTAAGGAGTAGTTAAGAAGTTAAGGAGTTAAGGAGTTAAGCCATTAGTGTTTTTGCTTGATTTACAGCATTAAAAGCATTTGGCTTAACTCCTTAACTCCTTAAACTTCTCTGAACTTGTGAGGGTTTTATTCTTTATTGATGTATTGCAGAATCTGTTCGGCGTGAATCTTCGTCTTTATCTCTTTGGGTGTGAAGATTTTCTGGATGATGCCATTTTCGTCAACGAGGTATGTTGTGCGCAGGATGCCGATGGTCTTTCTGCCGCAGGCTACTTTTTCGCCCCAGCAACCAAGTTGCTGCAAGAGTGTTGTCTCGGTGTCGGCGATGAGCGGGAACTGCAGTCCCTGAGTGTCGGCGAATTTCTTCTGCAGGGCCTGTTTGTCCTTGCTGACGCCTATTATGTCGTAGCCGGCAGCTGCCAACTCCTCTTTGTGTGCCTGGAGGGAACATGCCTCGGCTGTGCATCCGCTGGTGTTTGCCTTGGGATAGCTGTAGAGTACGATTTTGCGACCTTGATAGTCGCTTGCCTTGATTTCACGTCCGTCTTGGTCTATGCCAAGAATCTCGGGTATTTTGTCTCCTATGTTCATAATTGTTTTATTTTTGTTTTATGTTGCAAAGATATGTATTCAATCTGAGATGAGCAAACTCTTTGCGCTCTTAATGTTGGATGTTTACTTGTGGCATGTATTCTTGCTGTTTTCCTTTTTGCAACATCTTACGCGACTTTTCTTTTGCGAAAGCCTGCATGTCCACAGCCACGTCATCCTCGTCCACAATCTCTACGCCGGTCATGGTTTCTATGATGTCTTCCATTGAGACCACGCCACGTAGGCAGCCGTATTCGTCGAGGATGATGGAAATGTGTTCGCGTTTCTCCAGCATCTTCTCCCATATTTGATATACCGAATCGTCTTCGTTGAAGGAAAGTATCGGGCGCATGAGGTCGGAGAGTTTGGTCTCGAACTTGTCGTCCGACAACTTCTTCAGCACCATGTCTTTCAGCACGTAGCCGATGATGTATTCCTTACTTTTGTCGTAGACGGGTATGCGTGAGAAATTCCATGTCTGCTGCTCGTAGAACTCCTTGATGGTAAGGTTCAGGTTGGCAGATTCTACCACAATGGATGGTGTCATCACCTCGCGTGCCTTAACGGCAGCCAGACGGATGCAGCTTTTGATGATCTTGCTTTCTGACTCGCGGAAGATGCCCTCCGTGGTGCCTACGTCAACCATCGCCGACACTTCTTCGCGGCTCACGGAGGCTTGATGCGCCTTCGGGGTGAACACCTTTGTGATCAGCTCTGAGAGCAGAACGAGAGGGTAGGTGATGAAGATGAGCACGCGGATAGTCTTGGTGGAAGGCATGGCGAGCGAACGCCAGTAGGATGCTCCGATGGTCTTGGGGATGATTTCGGAAAGCACAAGGATCAACAGCGTGAGAATGGCTGATATCAGTCCGAAGTATTCTTCGCCGAAGAGCTTCATCGACTCGGCGCCGACGCCTGCCGAACCGATGGTGTGGGCAATGGTGTTGAGCGAAAGGATTGCGCCTACGGGACGGTCCACGTTGTTCTTGTACTGTTTCATCAAGGAGGCTGTCTTGCTGCCTTGACTCTCCTTCATCGAGATGAACGACATAGGAGTGGATAGGAGTACCGCCTCGAGGACGGAACATAAAAAGGATAGTGACAGAGCACTTAAGAAATATAATATGATTAAGCCCATGAAATATTTGATTCGTTAATAATAAGTTGTCTGCAAAAGGGGTGTTTGGACTACTTACTATAAACGAAGGGCGTTATGGTGTATGTATAATCGGTGTGTCATTTACAGCGCAAAGATATCTATTTTGTGGGTATTTTTATTCCTTTGATGTCGGATGTTGGTATTCTTTAACTAAATGCCGTGGAATTTCTGTTTTGTTAGTATATTTCTTTTACCCTATCACTCCATCAAGCACCATTGTTGGCATAATACAGACAATATGCCATATCTACATTTCGGTATTTTTAGTGAAATACCTATTTTTGATGACGCTCCGAATTTGGTGGTTTCTCTTATGATTACTATTTTTGCACTCGGAAAAGAATCGTATTTACACGACCGATAGTTGTGTTCATGCGGTTTATATAAAAGTTTTATAATTATAAAGATTATTGTATTATGATTATCGAAAATGTTCATGCAAGAGAGATCTTGGATTCTCGTGGCAATCCTACAGTAGAGGTTGAGGTGTCATTAAAGTCTGGCATCGTTGGTCGCGCATCAGTTCCGTCTGGTGCCTCAACAGGTGAGAATGAGGCTTTGGAACTTCGTGATGGCGACAAGAGCCGCTATTGTGGCAAGGGAGTATTAAAGGCTGTAGAGAATGTGAATAACGTGATTGCACCGGCTTTGGTCGGTTTCTCTGCCTTGGAGCAGCGTGCTATCGACCATAAGATGTTGGAGTTGGACGGCACCAAGACCAAGTCAAACCTGGGAGCCAATGCTATTCTTGGCGTATCGCTTGCAGTGGCTCATGCTGCTGCGGAGTATCTCCACATCCCGTTGTATCGCTATATCGGCGGTTGCAACACTTACTGCCTTCCCGTTCCTATGATGAACATCATCAATGGCGGTGCTCACTCTGATGCGCCAATCGCTTTCCAGGAGTTTATGATCCGTCCTGTGGGTGCTGCTAATGAGAGAGAGGCTATCCGTATGGGTGCTGAGGTGTTCCATGCCTTGGCCAAGCTCCTGAAGGGTCGTGGACTTTCTACTGCTGTCGGCGACGAGGGTGGTTTCGCTCCTGCACTCAATGGTATAGAGGATGCGCTTGAGAGCATCTGTCAGGCAATCAAGGATGCCGGTTATGAGCCGGGAAAGGATGTGAAGATAGCAATGGACTGCGCTGCCAGCGAGTTTGCTGTTCAGGAGAATGGTGAATGGTATTACGATTATCGCCAGCTGAAGGACGGCAAGAAGAAGGATCCCAACGGCAAGAAGCTCACGGCTGCAGAGCAGATAAAGTTCTTGGAAGAACTGATCACCAAATATCCTATTGATTCCATCGAGGACGGTCTTGATGAGAATGATTGGGACAACTGGGTGAAGCTTACGGCTGCCATCGGCGACCGTTGCCAGCTGGTTGGTGACGACCTCTTTGTTACGAATGTGAAGTTCTTGGAGAAGGGCATCAAAATGGGTGCTGCCAACTCTATCCTTATCAAGGTGAACCAGATAGGTTCGCTTACTGAGACTTTGGATGCGATAGAGATGGCTCACCGTCATGGCTACACAACTGTTACATCGCACCGTTCTGGTGAAACCGAGGATACGACTATCGCTGATATCGCTGTGGCAACAAACTCGGGTCAGATCAAGACCGGTTCGATGAGCCGTACTGACCGTATGGCAAAGTACAACCAGCTTATCCGTATCGAGGAGCAGTTGGGGGATAACGCTGCTTACGGTTACAAGAAGCTAAAATAGACGTGATTAATTATTGAATAAATCATAATGGACGTTAATGGGCATGAACAACCGTGATGGTTGACCATGCCCATATTTATCCTGCCGATCAGTCGATATCAATGAGTTGGAAGCGGCGGTTGAAGGTGAGGTCAATTCCGTTTGTCAGTTCCACTTCGTATTCCTTCGTGTTAAACTCAATCTTTCTCACAGTTGCTCCTTTATAGTTCTCCTTCAAGTAGTTCTTGATGGGTTGCGGGATGAGCTGCCTGGGCACGATGCCTTGTTTGCTGTCAATCTCAGTAAGGTTGCCTTTCTTGTCGAATTCCAGCTTCGTGCCATTCCGCAGAACGACGTCATAGCTTCTGCTGAGAACGCCGGACTCAATCGTGGCAAGCATGACCTTATGACCCTTGAAGTGTTTGCAGAGCAGGGTCTGGGCCTTGGCAGGGAGTTCTTTAACATCGATAGGTTTGTCGTTGCCGGCATTTGCTACGATATTGAATGACATCATGCAACAAACGGCAATCATCAAAATTCTCATAATTCTTTTCATAAAGCTACAAATTAAAGATTTATAAATACGATATATTCAATTAGACGCAAATCGTTCGCGAAGGTTTATTAGAAACAGGCTTTTTCTTTCTGTTCTTCCTTTTTGTCCACAATCTGCGTTATGCGTCTGATGCTTCTGTTGCGTTGGTTGATGATGAGCGGCACACGTTCTACGACTACCATAGAAGTGTCGAGCCCCAATGCCTTAGGCTCGTCGATGCCTATCTTGCTGATAAGAGCGTAGAAACTCATCAACAAGTTCTGCTGACGGTTGGCGGAACTCTCTGGATAATATACACGATGAATGATGATGAATCGGAAATCGCCTGGAATACTGTTTCTGCGTAGTGAGGGATAGGTGCTTCTCAAATCAACCTTCCTGCTTGCCACAAGGTCTTCCACCACTTGTCTCAGATAGAGGCTCACACGAGGCTCTATGCGGAAACCGATGTGCATCGTCACGCTGTAAATGGTGTCGGGCACCAGAGTTTCGCAGCTGTACTCCAACGTGTCAGGAGTATCAACAAACTCCATGTTTATAAGCCAGTAATGGTCGGCACGTTTCGGCTGCTTGTTGATGATGGAATAGAGCAGCTTGTCGTCTACGGCGCCTTCCTTGCTGGTATGGTTTACATAGACAAGGTTGGACGCGTACTTAGGTATGCTCTCGTCGGCTTTGATGTCGGAGATAATCTGATAATAGTCATCCAGCGGTTTGGTGCAGACATAATGGCGTCGTATCTTCATGGCTCTAACCCATACATACATCATCAGGAACAGGATTCCGCCAATGAGCATCGTACACCATCCTCCAGCGAGAAACTTTGACAGGTTGGCTGCCAGAAAGATGGCTTCGATGGTGCAGTATGCGCCCATAAACAATATCGTGAGGACTCGTGCCACGCCCTTGCTGTGCAGGTAGAAACCGAGCAGCAGGGTGGTCATCAGCATGGTGATAGTGATGGCTAGTCCATACGCAGCCTCCATGTGTGAGGAGTCGCGAAAGAGCAGGATAATGAGAACCACGCCGATATACATGGCAAGGTTGATCATCGGGATATAGAGCTGTCCCTTTACATGAGTAGGATGCTTGATTCGCATACGCGGCCAGAAGTGCAGGTTCATGGCTTCGCTCAATATGGAGAATGTTCCGCTGATAAGTGCCTGACTTGCCACGATAGCCGCACCCGTGGCCATGATGATGGCGAAGAACAGCATGCTCTGCGGCATTATGGAAAAGAACGGATTCACGGACAAGGCTGTTGGCACATGGTTCAGCACCCAAGCGCCCTGTCCCAGATAGTTGAGAATGAGCATGGTCTTTACAAACGCCCAACTGATGGTGATGTTTTTTCTGCCACAATGTCCCAAGTCGGAGTAGAGAGCCTCGGCACCGGTAGTACAGAGAAACACGGCGCCAAGGATTAAGAACCATTCAGGCGATTGTGTTAGCAGAACAACTGCGTAATAGGGATTGAAAGCCTTCAGTATCATGGGGTAAGACGTGATGCTGAAGGCTCCCACCACGCCCAGCAGCAGAAACCATAGCAGCATGAATACTCCAAACGACTTGCCTATGCTCTCTGTGCCAAACCGCTGTACGAAGAAGATGATGGTGATGATGGCAAGTGTAATTGGGATGACCGGCAGATCAGGACTGATGCTTTCGAGTCCTTCGATGGCTGTGGTAACCGTGATGGCAGGGGTGATGATTCCGTCTGCCAGCAAGGTGCTGGCGCCTATGATGGCCAATATGTAAATCCACTTGCTCTTGAGTCGGCGCAGCAGGGCGTAAAGGGCGAGAATGCCTCCTTCGCCATTGTTGTCGGCACGCAGCGCCACGCATACGTATTTGATGGTGGTCTGTAGAGTGAGTGTCCAGATGATGCATGATAATGCGCCGAGGATGGTGCTCTCGTCAATGGTTTCGCCCGTATGCAGGATGGCTTTCATCACATAGAGTGGTGATGTTCCGATGTCGCCAAACACAATGCCTAAAGTGACGAGCAATCCCAAGAAGCTTATTCGATGATGGTTGCAGACTACCGATTTTTCTGTGTCTTCTCTCATGTTTTTCTCTTTTTAATTAAACAATGTTATCCTTTAGATTATCAAATTGTCCGCAAAGGTATAAACATGAGAGGTAAGATATGATTTGTTTAACAAGAATTATCTTATTTAACATCTGACAAAGTGAATATTTGTGTGTTGTCTGTTGTGTGTTGTCTGTTGCATTAATAATATGTGGATATTTTGTATTTAGCTATAAAGAAATCAATTGTTTTCGCAGAAATTCTATATCTTTGCATTATCCATCCACGATGAAAGCATTCTTATGATATATATATCGTAAAATTCAAGTAGATGCGAAAGATAAAGTATGTAAGTTTTGAATAACAATATTATTCAAATTGGGGCAGTTGGATGCCCTTATGCTGAGGGATTATTCCACTCGGCAAGTACCAATAATAATGGATGTCAGACATTTGCCTTATATAGGGTGTATGATTACCTGTAGTATGAGGTACATCCAACCGGAGTTCGTAAGGCTCGTAATCCGAGAACGGTGTATGATTACCTGTAGTATGAGGTACATCCAACGGCCGTTTATATTGGCTCATAATTAAATCAGGTGTATGATTACCTGTAGTATGAGGTACATCCAACCATGATTACTCGCTCCTAATGTCTTGAACAGGTGTATGATTACCTGTAGTATGAGGTACATCTAATCCACGCTCAATATACCAGAAGTTGTTTCGGGTGTATGATTAGCTATAGTATGAGGTATATCCAACCTTGGCTCATAACCAAGAGGTAGGTGTTCGGTGTATATTTAACTAAAGTAAAATGTACATTGAATGTTGATAACAATCTATCAATATTGAAAATAAAATGTCAAAGATTACAAGAAAAATAGAACTAATCCCTGATATTGAGAATCTCACTCACGAGGAGTCAAATCAGAGATGCTATAAGGTATTCTACAATATAGACAACAAACTGTATAAGGTGGCAAACCTTCTTGTCTGTCAGTTGTTTGGACTCGATAATCTGTTGTCTCTAATGAGATTACAGAACGATGAATATGTAAAATGCCAATCCAAGTTGGCTTCTAAATCTATTTCAGAAGAGACCAAAAGGGATATAAAAAAGCGCATGGAAGCGATAGATAAAGAACTATTGGCACGAAAGGATGAGATTGCGCCAAAGCATCCTCAAACATTTGCCTACCGTGCAATTAAAGATAGCGATTATGCTAAAGATCTTCCATCTGATATATTTAATACTCTCAAACAGGATGTTTTCAAGCATTTTAATGAAACAAAGAAAGAACAATTAAGAGGAGAACGAAGCTTGACAACTTATAAGCGTGGTATTCCTGTTCCTTTTAATTTGATGAAGAAGAATGTAATAGTTTCCGATGGTGACAACTATTACTTGACGTGGTTTGAGGAAACTCGTTTTAGGCTTAATTTCGGTAAGGATCGTAGCAACAATCGTGATATCATCGACAATTGTTTAAAGACTAATAAATACAAGTTATGTACAGCTGCTAAAATTCAACTGAAAAACAAAAAACTGTTCCTCCTTGTAACCGTAGATATTCCTGAAACAAAGAATAAGATAATCAAAGGAAAAATTATGGGTGTGGATCTTGGCGTAGTACATCCTGCTTATGTGGTTGTGAATGACGGTCCAGAAAGAAGTCTCATTGGTGATGGTGATGCATTCCAAAAACAACGTGATGTGTTCCGTCGCAGATTTAGAGAATTACAACGTTGTCAACTGACCCAAGGAGGGCACGGAAGAAAGCACAAAACAAAAGCAACGGAGAATCTTAGAGGAAAGGAAAGGAATTGGGTTCAAACAGAGAATCATCGTATAAGTAGGGAGATTATCAACCTTGCCATTCGATGGAGAGTGGAAACCATTCAAATGGAAAACCTCAAAGGGTTCGGTAAGGATTCTGATGGAGAAGTAGAAACAAAGCACCAACGTCTTCTTGGGCGATGGTCTTACTTCGAACTTCAGAAAGATATTGAATATAAGGCAGTAATGGCTGGTATAAAGGTTGTATATGTAAATCCTGCATATACCAGCCAAACGTGTCATGTTTGCGGAAAAAGAGGAGACCGTACAGAACGTGACACCTTTATCTGCACCAATACTGGATGTGACTGTTATGGTAAGCCACAGGATGCAGATATGAATGCTGCTATAAATATTGCCAGATCAAAAGATATTATAAAATGATATTTTATACCCTACCCATAATCATATGCTAATACTAAGTTTGGGTAGGGGCTTTTACAAAACAATTATATAGTTGTTAAGTTTTTATTATATGATTCTAAAAAAAAATAAATGTTTGAACAAAGTTTCTGTTGATGATATATATAAGCTCCCTTTTATGAAGATGCTTATTGGTGTTTGTACTGACGTCATCCAACGAAGAGTATCACAACCGAATACAATTACTGATGATGAAAAATGTCTGTTGGATTTCTATGACTTGGTTGAGTCAATAATGAAAAGCCTTGAATGTATCAGGATATCGCTGGTGATATCAAAACGGTATGACAGGAAATATTTGATGAACAATCAAATAAATGAGGAACAGTATACCACATATTGTTATGACTCTATTATTCATAAAATATCTACAATAAAAGACTTGGAGTTTAAACTTATTCATAAGCTATACGGATTGCCTACTAAGAAAGGTAAATATTCATGGAATACTATATTTGATCATAAAAAAGTAATTAATAACGACAAACTATTTGCATTTTATGAAAATAAATCGAATTTTGACTTTACATCCTATTTAGTTGGAAAAAGACATCTTTCAAGCCATGAAGGAAAATTGTCCATGAGACATTTTAAGGATGTTTCCAGATTATTATTTATTAGAGATATAAGTAATAATCCATTGTATAAGGAAATACCTTCAGGTGACTACGCTAATGGTTTTTACGCATCTCTCCAAATTAAGAATAGTAGAAAAGAAGCTATTAAATATTTGGAAAATGTTTACCAATTTTGTATTAATCTAAGATTTATGTTTTTCGAGTGCTTATTTTGTGATTTAAGCAACCTTTTTACTTCTGAAATTAAAGAACATTATCATAATACTATCTCTGATATTTTTAATCATATCATCTCTGATATAAATATAGTGAATGAAAAGAACAATGATTCAGAATAGGATATCGTTTGTTTTAGTTTTGTAAACAATGTAGTTTATAATAGTCACTATGGCAGAGTCCTAATAATAGGCTCTGCCGTAGATTGAATAAGTGGAATTATATTCGATGTTTTTGAGATGTCCTTTTCCTATAATTAACTCAAAAACATTCATTGTTGCCGTCGAAACGTCACCGTTCGCGTCCGCCGTCCGATCAGATTGCGTCCGCCGTCCGATTGGGTTGCGTTCGGGGTCTGATCGGACGGCGTACGGGTGCCGATGACTTTTGCAAAAGAGTTGCTATAGTCCGCAGAGCATTCGGTAGGGGCAAAGCTCGCACTTCTTTCTGTCGTCAGTGGGCGTGAAGGGGGTGTCGGGGGAATAGATGTCGGCGAGGGTGTGCTTGAGTTTTGTGAGGAACTCCTCCTCGTAGACGGTGACGTCGCTAATGGGGTGTTTGTCGATGAGGAGCGTGGGGTCGTAGTGGTTGGCGGGGGCTTGCTTTATGAAGAGCAGGGCTGGGCTGACGGGGTGGTTAGCGGGGTTCCAACGCTCGGAGCGGCTGACGATGAGCGAGTAGAGTATCGCCTGCAGGAAGTAGTTGGAGTGTTTGCTGCGGATGTTGTTGGGGTCGAAGATTTCGTCGATGTTCTTGATCGGGCTGGAGGGTTGGTTGCCGGTCTTGTAGTCGACTACGCGTATGCGTGGCTTGCCGGTCTGCTTGTCGGTGAGGATGTCGAGGCGGTCGATGATGCCGCCGATGGTGAGGTGGTGAGTTTTTGTTGGTGCACTTGAGACAAGTGCACCCCCTGAGGGGATGGTGAAGGACAGCTGCGTGTACACCTTCGCTTCTTCTTCCATAGCGAGGATGGAGAAGGGGCAGAGCTGCTGGTCGATCTTGAGGAGCTTGGTGATGTACTGGATTATCACTTCGCGGTTGATGATCTGCAGTCCGTTGTTGGGGGTGCATTGTTCTGCCTGGAAGGCGCGGTCGACGACGTTTGCCAGGAGGGTGCGGTTGCTGAGGTAGGCCTGTATGTGGGCTTTCTCGATAATGGGGCTGCGGTCGGTGATGTCCTTGTATATGAGGTAGGCTGCGCGGTGGAAGATGTTGCCGAACAGGCGGTTGTCGATGGTCTCGGGGTCGGGGTGGGGCTCCTGGATGTGGGCTATGTACTGGTAGTAGAAGGCGAGGGGGCAGCGTATGTAGGTGTTGAGGGCTGAGGGGGAGAGGCGGGTTATCTCCTGGAGCTTGCTGAGGGTGGTTTCGTCCTTCTCTATGGCTTTCGGCATGAGGGGGGTGGGGTGGTTTTTCGCCGTGAGACAGTAGTGGTTGATCTTCTGTCCGCTCTCCACGAGGAGCTGGAGCATGAAGCGGCTCATCTCGCCGGTGTGTCCGTTGTCGGTAGAGTTGTTGTAGGCGATGGTGATGTCGCCGGCGCGCTGCAGCAGTCGGTGGAAGTAGTAGGAGTAGATAGCCACCTTGTTGTCGATGGTGGTGAGTCCGTGCGCCTTGCGTATGGAGTAGGGTATGAACGACGAGTCGTTGACGCCCTTCGGCATGTTGCCTTCGTTGCACGATAGCAGCAGCACGTTGTCGAAGTCGATGTTGCGCGTCTCGAGCACACCCATTATCTGCACGCCTATCACCGGCTCGCCGTGGAAGGGTATGGAGGAGGAGCTGACGAGCTGGGAGACGAGTCGGCGCAGCGTGGTGTTGTCGACGAGGAGGTCGCCGCTGTCGGCTAATGTGGCGAGGCGGTTGAGTATGGTGAACATGCGGAAGACTGACTCCTGGGTGAGTGGGTCGCCCTCGGGCTTTGTGGCTATGCCCACCTGCTTTATGAGGGTGGCGATGTGGTGAAGGATGGTTGAGGTGGTGAGATGGTGAGGTGTTGAGGTGGTGAGATGTTGAGGTGGTGAGATGGTGAGGTGGTGTGCGTAGGGATGCGCCATGAGCTTCTTAAGGTAGTGGGGGTTGAGGGCGGTGCCTTTCTTGCGCAAGCCGAGCGTGTAGAGGTCGAAGAGGAGCATCACGAGCGAGGCTACGGGTGTCATGGCGAGGGGGAAACCGCTTGTGATGTTCACCTTGTCGGCTTCGGGCGGCAGGCTGTGCATGATGGGCAGCAGTATGCTTTCGTCGCACATCACGACGGCTGTCTTACGGCCGGCACGGTAGCGGTGGTTCTCCAGGAGCCAGTTGCTCGCGAAGCGCGCCTGCGCGTTCTCCGTGGGCGAGGAGATGAAGCGTATGTGTTTCGGTCGGCGCATGTTGGCGTAGATGTCGGGGTCGGTGTTGTCGAGCTCGTTGGGGAAGTCGGAGATGTTGAGGTGTTGAGATGGTGAGGTGTTGAGGTGTTGAGATGGTGAGGGCATGTAGTATTCGTCGAAGTCCCAGTAGAACTTCGCCTTGCCCTCCTTCATCAGTCGGCTGAACAGCACGCGCTCCACTTTCTGCAGGAGGTTGAAGCCTACGAACAGATACTTGTCGTACTTCAGGTGGAGCGTCTGCTCGCTTGCCACTTTTCTGTATATGGCGCCCTCGTAGCCTATGCCCTGCTCGGTGAGGCGGCGGTTGTAGTCGTGGTAGATGTCGCCGAAGTGCGACCACAGACTGAGGAAGCGCTTCTTCAGTTCGGAGTCGATGTCGTCGCTGAAGTTGGCGAAGAAGCGCGCAAGCATCTCCTTCTGCTCGTTGTCGAGATAGGATATGTCGTCGAGCTCGTGAATGTCCTTAAGGTTGCAGAATATGCTGTCGGCGTCTGCCATGTTCTTGTCGATGTCGTCGAAGTCGGCAAGCAGCAGCTGTCCCCAGCCGTAGAAATGGTCGAGCGTCTCGTCGATGCCCGTACACTTCGTGAACGACTTGTGTATGTCGCAGATGAGCTTTATAGGGTCGGCGGTCTTGAGGTCGGTATGCTGGCGGAAGAGGTCGCTGATGGTGATGTAGGCAGGGCTCCATACGGGCTGACCCGCAATGCGCGCAAGGTGCTCGTTGAGGAACAGAGCGGCGCGCTTGTTCGGGAACACGACGGCGATGCGCGAGAGGTCGGTGCCGTACTTGCTGATTATATCTTCTGCGACGTATTCTAAGAATGTCTTGTTCATGTTGTTTTATTTTATTGTTACTGAACTTTCGCAAGTTCAGAGAATTCAGTAGTTAAAGGAGTTAAGAAGTTAAGCCAAATGCTTTTAATGCTGTAAATCAAGCAAAACAACTAATGGCTTAACTCCTTAGCGACCGAAGTGTGCGAGAACTCCTTAACTTCTTAACTACTTCCGCTTGCGAAACTTGAATATTGTTATACTTCAACGATGTTGTCCGAATAGACGTACCAGAGGTAGCCCTTCACGTCGGTGTAGCCCATGTTGTGCGTGAGCGATATGTAGCGCCGCACCTGGTCGGTGTGCTCGGGCTGCGGCTTGCCGAACTTGAAGTCGACGATCTGCACCTCGTCGCCGCGCTTCATCACGCGGTCGGGGCGGTGCTCCGTCAGCTTGTCGGTGTGTGGGTCGTAGCTGAGGATGGAACACTCGTTGAAGAGCGTCCATCCGCCCCCGAACCACTCCTTCACCTTTGGGTTAGAGAAGCGTTTGTGCAGCATGTTCTTCAGTTTGTTCGGCGTGATGACGCTCTCGTCGAACAGACCTTCCATCTCCATGTCGTGCAGACAGCGGTCTACGTTGTCGGCGGTCTCGATGTTCGAGAACAGATAGTGGAGCAGCAGACCCGTCTTGATGTACGACTGCTGCTCTGCTTGCTCGTCGTCAGCCTCGTCGTTGATGAAGTCGCGACTCTTGTTGCTCTGCTTGAACTCTACGGTAGAGGCGTAGGTCTTCATTGGTAGCAGGATGTTCTCTACGTGCGGCGTGAAGATGTTCGGCTCCTCAGCCTTTTTCTTCTCCTTGGTGGTGTCTATCTCGCCGTAGGTCAGGGTGAGGTGGTGAGATGGTGAGGTGGTGAGATTGGTTGGTGCACTTGAGACAAGTGCACCCCCTGAGAGGTGGTGAGATGGTGAGGTGGTGAGATCGCCTTCGAGCGAGCAGTCGGGCAGCTGCATGTCGCTTATCGCTTCCTCTATCACGTACGAACGCAGCGATGTGTTGCCGCGGCGTGCGAATACAATGAGGCTGCGCTCAGCGCGGGTGAACGCCACGTAGAGCAGGTTGAGATTGTCTACGCAGTTCTGCAGATGCTCCACGATGTAGTCGCGCTCGTATATAGTGCCCATCATCTGCTTTGCGCTGAAGTCTACCGGCACAAGCGGCAGCTCGTTGAACGGAGCCTCCGTAGGCTCGCACCATATAGTGTTGGTCTTCTCCATGCGCCAGTCGCAGAACGGAATGATGACGTGCTTGAACTCCAGACCCTTACTCTTGTGTATGGTGATAAGGCGTATGCCGTCGATGGAGCGTGCCTGGATGGTGTTCGACGCGAAGTTCTCGTTCCACTCCTCAACGAAGTCGTCGAGTGTGGCTGTGTTTGAGGTGAGGAAACTGGTGAGGCAGTCGAAGAAAGCGTATACGTAGGCGTCTTCGCCGCAGATGCGCTCAAGACTGAATATCTTGTAAAGACGTTCGGCAAGTTCGTAGATAGGCATCTGGAGCAGTTCGTCGCTGTGGTCGCGGTAGCTGGCAGGCAACGCTTCCTCTACGCCCTCCTCGGTAGAAACCATGCGGTTGGCAGCTTCGAGGTCTACGCCCTTCACCTTCGTGAGGTAAGCCTTTGCGATGTACGCCCTTGTCAGCTTGTCGTCCTGGTGCGTCAGCGAGTGCATTGCCGCTACGAGGATGCTCAGCGCCGTAGAGTTGTCGAGACGGAAAGCCTCGTCAGATACAATCTTCAGTTCGGGACGCACACAGGCGAAGTGCTCCGCAATCTGCTGTATGGTGTTGTTGGAGCGCACGATGATGGCTATGTCAGAAGGGTCGGCGCCGAGTTCTATCAGATGGTCCACGGTCTCGACCGTCTTGTTGAGCGTGATGTCGGTGTAGTCGTCCTGCGGAAGCAGCTCGATGTGTACGTATCCGGTGTCCTCGCGCTTGTCGGGCACCTGCTGGCACACGTCGGCGTACGCACTCTTCAGCTGTTCGGCAAGCTGCATGTCGTCCTCGCCGCAGCACTCCTTAAGGTCGTTGAACTCTATCTCGGCGGCACGCTCGAAGAAAGCGTTGTTGAAGTTGATGACACGGCGCGACGAACGGTAGTTGTGCGTCAGCGTGCGTATGTCGAGCATGTCGCTCATCTGCGGAAACTCGCCCTTGATGTTGTTCAGCATACGCCAGTCGCCCGAACGCCAGCGGTAGATGCTCTGCTTCACGTCGCCCACAATCAGGTTGCCGTGTTCCTCGCTGTGGCTCATGCACTCCTCGAGCAGCACCTTGAAGTTCTGCCATTGCACGGTGCTTGTGTCCTGGAACTCGTCGATCATCACGTTCTCCAGATGCGAGCCTATCTTCTCGAAGATGAACGGCGAGTCGGTGTCCTTGATGAGCGAATGGAGTAGGGTGTGGGTGTCGCTGAGCAGGAAGCGGTTAGCCTCGACGTTCATCTCACGCACCTTCCGCTCGATGCTGTTGAGCAGGCGCAGCTGGTTGAGATGCTTCAGCGTGAGCACCGCCGATGCGTACATCTTCCAGTTGCTTCGGCGTGTAGATTCCGCCTTTTCGAGCAACGGCACGATGGTCTCCTCGGCGAAGTGGCGCAGCGATTGCGGCGCACTCTTCTTCGCCCAGCAGCCGGCAGAGGCTTCGTCGAGCGCCTTCTGCACTCTGCCCGTGATAATGCTCTCGTCGTATTGTCCGTTCTGCAGTTTGAGGAAGTAGCCGGCAGGACCCGACTTGCCGTAGCTAAGGTCGGTGATGTCAACGCCCTCCGTTTCGAGAGCCTCGAAGAACTCCACCGCAACGCTTTTCAGTTCCGCTTCGGCTTCGTCGCGTATGGTTCTGATGCGCTTGGTGTACTGCTCGAAGAAGCCCTTCTCGTGCAGCAATGTGTTAAGCTCCTTGCTCTTTGTCTTGTAGAACTCGCGGAAGATGTTCTCGCCGAACGACTTTATGTAGCCTATGACGTTCCAGTTCTTGTCGTCGTCGATATTCTCCTTTATATAACCGAGAATCCACTTCAGCAGTTCGTCCTTCTCGCCCAGTTCGTCAATCATCTCGTCGACGGCGATGCTCTCAATCTGTCGGTCGTTAAGCTCGATGCGCAGGTTGGCCGTGAGGTCGAGTTCGCGTGCAAGATTGCGCAGCACGCTCTGAAAGAACGAGTCGATGGTCTCGATGCGGAAGTAGCTGTAGTTGTGTACAATATTAAAAAGAGCGATCTTGGCGCGATCGGACATAAACTGTTCGGTCACACCAAGCTCGCTCTTTATCTTTTCTATATAATCCTTCGACTTCGGGAGCTGCTTCCATATACCATAAAGCTGACTGAGGATACGTGTCTTCATCTCCTCAGTGGCTTTGTTCGTAAACGTAACAGCGAGTGTCGAACGGAAACTCATCGGGTTCTTGATGAGCAACTTTATGTATTCTACGGATAGCGTGAATGTCTTTCCGCTACCCGCACTTGCTTTGTATACGGTAAGTGCTTTCTCTTCTGTCGGTGTCATAATGGATTGTTAGTCAATACGTGTGATAGTCATGGCGATGTCCTCAGTAGGACGGTCGGCACGGTCGGTGTCGGCGTTCTGTATAGCGTCTACAACGTCCAGTCCTTCCTCTACCTCTCCGAACACGGTGTATTCGCCATCGAGGAACGGAGTGCCGCCAATGGTTGTGTAAGCCTCCATCTGCTCAGCGCTGAAGCCCACGGGATTCTGCTTGCATATCTCCTTCGCCTCCTTCATAAGGCGCTCCTGCATCTCCTGTAATCCGGCATGGTCGCGGTTCTTGCGCATCTCCATAATCTCCTTCTTGTAGTAGGTCACAAGGTCGTTGAAGGTGATGGTCTCCTGGTTCTGCTTCATCTGCTTCTCCATCTGCTTGAGCTGTCCCTGGTTGTACTTCTCGCCGAGCACGATGTAGAACTGGCTGCCGCTCGACTCCTTGTTGGGGTTCACCTCGTCGCCTAAGCGTGCTGCAGCAAGAGCGCCGCGCTTGTGGAAGTGTGTAGGTGTGAACTCAGCCTCAATAGTGTAATCGGGGCCGCCTGCACCAAGCTGCTTTCCCTTCGGCGCATTCTTGCTGTCGGGGTCGCCGCCCTGCACCATGAAGTCCTTAATGACGCGATGGAACAGCGTTCCGTTGTAGAAGCCCTCTTCAACGAGCTTCAGCATATTGTCACGATGTTTCGGGGTGTCGTCGTAGAGGCGCACGATGATGTCGCCCTTCGGTGTCTCGATCTTTATCTTTGCCATTGTTATTATATATATGAGATTAGTATTTATATGCAAAATTAATTATAAATTCTGTGAATGACGAATAAACAATTGTGTAAAGCTATTGTTTGTCAGATTTTATTTTTACCTTTGTCTTCATATTAAATGTTTTTACAACATAGTAATTATGGAAGAAAAGTTCAAATTTACAGACGAAGAAAGGACGACGCTCCTTGAGATAGCCGAGCAGTTGAAGTCGCTGATGGGTGACGAGTATGCGGAAGAAGATGCTGTCAAGGTACGTGCCCAAATCGAATCAGAACTCCAAGAGAATAAGATAAATAGAGATGTTTTCGGGCTAAATCCTATACTTATGAGTTTTCGCACGGCTCTGCTCGAGCTTGAGGAAATAGGCATGAAGCGCGACTGCGTGCTGTCGATATTGCTCTACAACAGCGTGGCGAACGAGAGTCTCACAATCGAGCAGGTAGAGAAGGAATACGGTGCGAGCATAGCGCATATCATCCGTGGCCTTGTACGCATTCATGAGCTATACCGCAAGTCGCCGGTGATAGAGAGCGAGAACTTTCGCAACCTTCTGCTTTCGTTCGCCGAGGACATGCGCGTGGTACTGATTATGATATCGGAGCGCGTGGTGCTTATGCGCCATATCCGCGATACCGAAAACAACGAAGCGCAGCAAAAGGTGGCTGAAGAAGCAAGCTATCTGTATGCTCCGCTGGCACACAAGCTGGGCCTCTATAAGCTGAAGAGCGAGTTGGAAGACCTCAGCCTGAAGTATCTTGAGCACGACGCCTACTATATGATAAAGGAGAAGCTCAACGAGACGAAGCGATCGCGCGACGCATATATAGAGAAGTTCATAAAGCCTATAGCCGAGAAGCTCGACGCCATGGGCATAAAGAGTCATATAAAAGGCAGAACGAAGAGCATACACTCGATATGGCAGAAGATGAAGAAGCAGCAATGCGGATTCGAGGGCATCTACGACCTCTTCGCTATACGCATCATCATCGACTCGCCGCTGAGCGAAGAGAAGATGCAATGCTGGCAGACCTACTCGCTCATCACCGACATGTACCAGCCCAATCCGAAGCGTCTGCGCGACTGGCTCTCGGTGCCGAAGTCGAACGGCTACGAGAGTCTGCACATAACCGTGCTCGGTCCGGAGCAGAAGTGGGTGGAGGTGCAGATACGCACTGAGCGCATGGACGAGATAGCCGAGAAAGGTCTGGCAGCGCACTGGCGCTATAAGGGCATCAAGGGCGATTCGGGCATAGACGATTGGCTCAACAACATACGAGCAGCACTCGAAGCAGGCGATAGCTTGCAGCTTATGGACCAGTTCAAGATGGATCTTTACGAAGATGAGGTGTTCGTGTTCACGCCGAAAGGCGATCTGCTGAAATTTCCGAAAGGATCGACCGTGCTCGACTTCGCCTACCACATACACTCAGGCGTTGGCAACAAGTGCGTCGGTGGCAAGATAAACGGCAGGAACGTTTCGTTCAGAGAGGTGCTTCACTCGGGCGACACAATAGAGATTCTGACGCAGAACAACCAGACGCCGAAGCAGGAGTGGCTGAACATCGTGCAAAGCTCGAGGGCGAAGTCGAAGATACGCCTTGCGCTGAAGGAGCTGAAGGTGAAGGACGGAGTGTTTGCGAAGGAGATGCTCGAGCGCAAGTTCAAGAACCGAAAGATAGAGCTTGAGGAGAGCGTGCTTTACCATCTCATCTCGAAGATGGGCTTCAAGGAGACTTCCGACTTCTACAGACAACTCGTAGACGAGAAGATAGACATCAACGATGTTGTGGACGGATACATAGCCGAGAAGGAACACGGCGCAAACCAGAAGATGGGCGCTGCGATACGTTCGGCAGAAGAGTTTGTGCTTGACAAAGACAATAACGCAAACAGCTTCCGCACAAAGTCGTCAGACGACGAGCTGGTTATCGACCGCAACCTTAAAGGCGTGGACTACTCGCTGGCACAATGCTGCCATCCTATCTACGGCGACCAGATATTCGGCTTCGTGACCGTGAACGGCGGTATCAAGATACATTGTCAGGACTGTCCGAACGCCCCCGAACTGCGCAAGCGCTTCGGCTATCGAATAGTGAAAGCAAGATGGAGCGGCAAGGGAACATCGCAGTATAACATCACGCTGCGCGTTGTAGGAAACGACGACCTCGGCATCGTGAACAACATCACAAGCATCATCTCTAAGGAGCAAAAGATAGTGATGAAGTCGATAAACATCGACAGTCACGACGGACTGTTCAGCGGCAATCTGAACGTGCTGATTGACGACACGTCGAAGCTCGAGGCTTTGTTGAAGAAGCTTCGCACTGTGAGGGGAGTGAAGTCGGTTACACGTTTGTAAAGATAAAATTGTACTTTTTATATACAAAATAAGGCCTTGGTAAATGTACGTACATTGTTGTGTACGAATGTTTTACTAAGGCTTTATTAAATTTTTATATAATGCTTATTCGGCGATTGCAGCGTCAAGTTCCTTTATGCCTTTCGTGGTGCAAATACCGCGCAGATAAAGGAAAATGGTGTTGTGCATGATTGTAGTTATGCTATATTCTTTATACATTTGGGTTTCCATAGCGTAGTTGGCAGACGCTGAACTTGTTTTAAGAATAATGTCGAAGTTGATGTCCGAACGGAAGAACCCCTCTCTTACACCACGTCTGAAGAATAGCAAGGCGTTGTTGTGGCGTTCAGCATTTAACTGTTCGAGATATGCTACAACCTGCTTGTACTTGCGTAGTTCAACTAAGAATAAAGGAGATACGTCCGCAATAGCAAGTAGTTTCTTCTTGTAAAACTCGATAATGATATCCATCACACTATGATTCTTGTTTTGGCTATACTGCACCATGTGGTCGTTGAACTCCTCCTCATGAATACGCACCGCCTCAAGCAAAAGCTCCTCTTTGTTAGAGTAAATCTCGTACAACGTGCGTTTGGATATAGCAAGAGCATTTGCTATGTCATCCATTTTTACAGACTTCACGCCTTTGTGTAAAAATTCTGTCATAGCAGCCTTTAGTATTCTGTTGCGCAATTCCAACTTATAGCATGTTTGAGAACTTTCCTTGTGCATAAATCTTTGTTTATAATATGATGAATATCGCAATAATTTTTCACAAAAGTATAAAAAAACTTTCAAAGTGTTGTGAGTTTTTATGTTATTTTAAATAAAACGGGCGAAACAATCTTTTAAGCAATGCTTTTAATCCAAGCTTTTTCAGTAACTTTGCGGTGAAATTCTATATCTAATAATTATTTAATACAATGGTTAAAATCACAAAAGAAAGTGCATTGGAGTATCACGAAAGTGGACGTCCTGGCAAAATCGAAGTAAAGCCGACAAAGCCTTACCACACCCAGACCGACCTTAGTTTGGCGTATTCTCCTGGTGTAGCTTTCCCGTGTCTCGAGATTCAGCAGAATCCGGACGATGTGTATAAGTACACAGACAAAGGCAATCTTGTCGCCGTCATTTCAAACGGCACCGCCGTATTAGGTCTTGGCGACATTGGAGCAATGAGCGGTAAACCAGTTATGGAAGGCAAAGGCCTGCTCTTTAAAATATATGGCGGCATCGACGTATTCGACATCGAAGTTGCTGAAAAGGATCCGGAGAAGTTCTGCGAGGCAGTAGAGAAGATTGCACCGACCTTTGGTGGTATCAACCTTGAGGATATTAAGGCACCAGAGTGCTTCTATATTGAAGAGCGTCTGAAGAAGACCCTCGACATCCCCGTGATGCACGACGACCAGCACGGCACAGCCATCATCTCGGCAGCCGGTTTGAAGAATGCGCTTGAGGTAGCTGGCAAGAACATTGCCGATGTAAAGATTGTTGTAAACGGAGCAGGTGCAGCTGCCATAAGCTGCACAAAGTTGTACGTAGCGCTTGGCGCAAAAGTAGAGAATATCGTGATGCTCGACTCGAAGGGTGTTATCACTGCCGACCGTCCGAACCTCACTCCGCAGAAGGCTCTGTTCGCTACAAAGCGTACGGATGTACACACCCTTGAGGAAGCCGTGAAGGGCGCCGACGTGTTCGTAGGACTCTCTAAGGGCAATGTGCTCTCGCAGGATATGATTCGCTCTATGGCAGACCAGCCTATCGTGTTCGCCCTTGCCAACCCCGTGCCTGAGATCAGCTACGAGGACGCAATGGCAAGCCGCCCCGACGTGCTCATGTCTACTGGCAGAAGCGACTATCCCAACCAAATAAACAACGTAATCGGTTTCCCGTACATCTTCCGTGGAGCACTCGACGTTCACGCCAAGGCTATCAACGAGGAGATGAAGATGGCTGCCGTTCATGCCATTGCCGACCTCGCAAAGCAGCCCGTGCCCGATATCGTGAACGAGGTATATCACGTTAACGACCTCACATTCGGTCCGAAATACTTCATCCCGAAACCCGTCGACCCTCGTCTTATCACAGAGGTAAGTGCGGCTGTTGCTAAGGCTGCAATGGAGAGTGGAGTAGCACGCAAAGCCATCACCGACTGGGACGCCTACAAGAAGAATCTTATGGAGCTGCTGGGTCAGGAGACAAAGCTCACACGCAACCTCCACGACACAGCCCGTCTGCATCCGCAGCGCGTAGTGTTCGCTGAGGGCGGTCACCCGTCTATGATGAAGGCTGCCGTTCAGGCACGCCTTGAGGGCATCTGCCATCCAGTACTTCTCGGCAACCCCGACCGTCTGCAACGACTTGCCCAGCGTCTGAAGCTAAGTCTTGAGGGCATTGACATCGTAGACATGCGTGCCGATCAGGAGCAGGGACGCCGTGCCACATACGCTAAGCATCTCGCGAAGAAGCGTGCACGTCAGGGCTACACCTTCGAGGAGGCATACGACAAGATGTATGAGCGCAACTACTTCGGTATGATGATGGTAGAGACGGGCGATGCCGATGCATTCATCACCGGTCTTTACACTAAGTATTCTAACACTATCAAGGTTGCGAAGGAGGTGATTGGTATTCGTAAGGAGTATAGCACATTTGCAACAATGCATATCCTTAATACAAAAAAAGGCGTATTCTTTGTGTCTGACACACTCATCAACCGCCATCCCGACGAGCATATTCTTGCCGATGTGGCACGCCTCTCGGCTAACACCGTACGCTTCTTCAACGAGGAACCTAACATAGCAATGATTAGCTACTCTAACTTCGGCACCGACGAGGTAGGTAGCCCGGTTAAGGTGCATGCGGCAGTCGATGATTTGCAGCAACGCTACCCTGACTTGTGTATCGATGGCGAGATGCAGGTGAACTTTGCGCTAAATAAGCAGTTGCGCGATGACAAGTATCCATTCACACGTCTGAAGGGTAAAGATGTCAACACTCTCGTGTTCCCGAATATGAGCAGTGCACAGAGCAGCTACAAAATGTTGCAGGCACTTGACCCGGATGCCGAGATCATAGGCCCGATTCAGATGGGCTTGAATAAGCCAATCCACTTTACCGACTTTGAGAGTTCGGTACGTGACATAGTGAACATTACGGCTGTGGCTGTGATTGATGCTTATGTTACAAAGAAGATAAGTGGACATAATTAATTACAAATGAGAACAGACCGTTCGGAGTTTCATGTTATGAAATGCACGATTGTGGCAACTCCGAATGGTCTGTTCTCATTTTTTTCATTTGACAGGCTTTTGTAAAAATCCTATATATTGTCTTTTAGTTCTTTAGATATTGTGATTAAGTGGCGCTTCTACAATGTTTAAGTGCCACATCTGCTATGCTTAAGTGCCACTTGCAGATAATAAAACATCAACTTTACTTAGGTAGAAGTTCGAAGTATTGACTAAAAAGCCACATTTCTATTTTGTATTCTCTTCTATTTCCACTAACTTTGTAGTATAAAACAAACAAGATGAATACATTTACACGAATAATATCCGATGCGCTTGGTTTGCCACAGCGCGGAGTGGAGAATACGCTACAGTTGCTCGACGAGAACTGTACTATACCGTTTATTAGTCGCTACCGCAAGGAGAAGACCGGCAACATGGACGAGGTGCAGGTGTCAGACATTGCGCTGATGCGTGAGAAACTCACAGACATTGCGAAGCGCAAGGAGACAATACTTTCTACCATCGAGGCTCAGAGCAAACTTACCGACGAGTTGCGCAAGCGTATTGAAGATTGTTGGACGCTGTCCGAACTTGAAGATATATATCTGCCATACAAGCCGAAGCGCCGTACAAAGGCAGACATTGCCCGTCAGAACGGACTCGAACCGCTTGCCAACGCCATTCTGCTGCAACTCGATAAGAACATCAATCGTACAGCTGAGCGTTTCGTGAAAGGCGAAGTGAAATCGATGGAAGAGGCTCTTGAGGGTGCGAAGTTCATTATAGCCGAAGCTGTCAACGAAAACGAGAATGTGCGCAAATCGGTAAGAAGTGTGTACAGACGCGAAGCCGTCATCACCTCGAAGGTGGTGAAGGCTAAAGCGGATACGGAGGAGGCGCAGAAATACCGCGACTATTTTGAGTTCTCAGAGTCGCTCCGCCGTTGTTCGTCGCATCGATTGTTGGCAATGCGTCGTGGTGAGCGTGAGGGATTTTTGAAGGTGAGCATCTCTGCTAATGACGAGGTATGCAAGGATAAGATAAAGGCGCAATACGTTCGTGGCTACGGCGAGTGCAGTAAACTCGTTGCCGAGGCTGCCGACGATGCTTTCAAGCGACTACTCAAGCCTTCCATCGAGACAGAGTTCTCCGTGTCGAGCAAACAGACTGCCGATCAAGAGGCTATCAGCGTATTCGCTGAAAACTTGCGCCAACTTCTTCTTGCTGCTCCGCTCGGACAGAAGCGTGTCATGGGTGTAGACCCTGGTTTCCGCACCGGTTGCAAGGTGGTTTGTCTCGACGCACAGGGCACACTGCTCCATTTCGAGGCTATCTATCCGCATCCGCCCAAGAGCGACACCCGTGGCGCAGCACGCCAGGTGCTCGCCATAGTCGATCGATACGCCATCGAGGCAATAGCCGTCGGCAATGGCACGGCGAGCAGAGAGACAGCGGCATTCCTTAAAGAGATCGGTCTCGATAGCAATATACACGTCTTCGTCGTCAGCGAGGACGGAGCATCGGTCTATTCTGCCTCTGAAGCCGCACGCGAGGAGTTCCCCGACGAGGATGTCACGGTGCGTGGTGCCGTCTCCATCGGTCGCCGACTCATGGACCCACTCGCTGAACTCGTGAAGATCGACCCTAAGAGCATCGGTGTCGGACAGTATCAGCATGACGTAGACCAGTCGGAGCTGAAGAAATCTCTTGATATGGTTGTAGAGTCGTGTGTGAATACCGTCGGTGTCAATCTCAACACCGCCAGTCGCCATCTGCTAACATACGTCAGCGGTCTGAACACCACGACAGCTAAGAACATTGTAGAGTACAGAGAGAAGAACGGAGCGTTCAAGTCACGTGCGGAACTGAAGAAGGTGCCGCGTCTTGGTCCGGCTACGTTCGTGCAGTGTGCCGGCTTCCTGCGTATTCCGAATGCGAAGAATCCGCTTGACAACAGTGCCGTACATCCCGAAAGCTACGACATCGTCAAGCGCATGGCAGAGGACAAAGGCTGTACCGTAGCCCAACTGATTGAGGACAAGAACCTGCAGAAGACCATAAAGCTCGATGCCTATGTCACACCGACCGTCGGTATGCCTACGCTTACCGACATCATGACTGAACTGCAGCGACCGGGACGCGATCCGCGTGCTGCGGTTGAGGTGTTCGAGTTCGACCCACGTGTGCACGAGATAGGCGATTTACAGGTGGGTATGCTTCTGCCTGGCATCGTGACGAACATCACGAACTTCGGGGCTTTCGTAGATGTAGGTGTGCATCAGGACGGACTGGTACATATCTCGCAGCTTGCTGACCGATATGTGAAGGACCCGAACGATGTTGTGAAGCTGCATCAGCATGTGGTAGTGCGTGTGACGGAAGTGGATTGCAAGCGCCAGCGTATATCGCTGTCGATGAAGGAGTAGGAAGGTTGGAGGCTTTAGCCTCCTTCCTTACATGTATATTCAAACAATGGTATATTCTAAAAAAAGTATAAGATGAAATCGATATTGTTAATTGCTGCGTGCATCGTTGCTATGGGATTTGCTGTTGCAAGCTGTCGTTTCGCTCCTTCGCCGAAGTTGGGTGATACGGTTGCGTCTTCGGTGTTTGAACCTGCCGACACTGGTTTGATAAACAAGAAGACGCGAGCAAAGGTGGCAGATACGACAATCGTTGCAGATAGCGTTGGATTGTACTACATCGGTAGCGGTTCGACCAAACAATTCCTGCAACTCGTGTCCTACCCATCGCGCCGAGACACCACCGTGTATGGCAAAACTCTACATATAAAAGTGAAAGGATCCGCCGAGATAAACAACGTAGTAAGAGTGAAGTATTACTTGCTCAACGGAAAGGATTCGCTTGTGAAAGAAGTGGAGCAGGTGAAATTCTCCTAAACGCCCAGCTCTTATGGCTTATGTTCGTCATGCTTCTCTTACAAAATGAGGAACGGTCGTGTCACCTAACTGTGGAGCGAATTCAAAACACTCATAACTGAATCCGCTAAGTTCCTCTGGAGTGACGAGACGATTGTTCAGAATAAAGCGTACCATCGCTCCACGACATGATTTTGCCCATACCGCCTGCGTCTTCAAACTGCCGTCTTTTTGTCGTATGTAGAAGTGAGGCTGAACAACCGTCACTTCCTTGCATACCCTTTTCCAATCGAAAAGATGCTCGTATTCCTCGGTAGAGAGATGCAGGAGAATGCCATCATCAGCTTGCACGCTCGCGATAAGCACATCTGTCAGTTTGTCTCTCCAAAAATGGTTGATGGGTTTATCGTTTGTGGTTTCGAGAGAGACGTAATGTTCCATGCGATAGGGTACGACGGCATCCAAGGGACGGAGTAATCCGTAGAGAAAGCATGTAATCCAGAGATGTTTCTGAGCGTATTCTAAAGCCTCTTCGCTCAAGGTGGCAGCACGCAGATGCTTATATGCCTGACCATTGTAGGCAAGCAGGGCTGGCATCTTTTCGGCAACCACGAAGTTCTGGTAGCGTATCCAGTTTTCCGTGGCAATCTTCTTACTGCAATTAAGTTGACGAGCCAAATCCTCCATATCCATTTTTGCCATTTCTGCAGCCAGCATGTCGGCTGTGGTCTGGAAGAGTGGTGTTGAGAGTGGCTTTCTGTCTGTCTTGCCAAACATAATTTTGGCATTTGCTAATAGTATCTGCATGTTATTATTTAAATCATTAGTTTCTAAAATTAAATTATTAATGTCTTGTTATCTGAAATGTCTCTTGCAAAGGTACGATTTTTTTGTAATTGTATCAATTCTGTTTATAGACATGATTCTACGGTCTTTGCTTCAGGTGCAAAATATGTTAATGCGTTAAACTTTTGGGGTGAGTTTCGTTACTAGCATATAAATTGGCATATATACAGGAAAAAGGGCAAAAGTAGAAAATAAGAATCTACTTTTGCCCTTTATATTTTGCTCGTATCTCAATATCTAATAGAAATCTTACGATCTACGGTTTATTATACGAGATACTGTGAGCTGATGCTCTCGTTGCTGATAACGCGGCGGATGGTCTCTGCGAACATGTCCGCAACAGAAAGCTGCTTAACCTTAGCACAACGGTTTGAGTAAGGGATTGAGTCGGTGAAAACAATCTCCTCCAATGCAGAGTTCTGAACACGCTCAGAAGCAGGACCAGACATTACACAGTGAGAAGCACAAGCACGAACGCTCAGCGCACCAGCCTCCTTCATTACGTCGGCTGCCTTTGTGATTGTACCTGCTGTGTCTACCATGTCGTCTACGATAATCACGTGCTTGCCCTTAACGTCACCGATAATCTGGATGGTGTCAACAACGTTTGCACGAGCGCGGGTCTTGTTGCAGAGCACGAGCGGACAACCGAGGTACTTAGCGTAAGTGTTAGCACGCTTAGAACCGCCAACGTCAGGCGAAGCGATAACAAATTCGTCAGTCTTCAGGTTCAGGCTCTGCAGATAAGGCAGAATAACACCAGAAGCGTAAAGGTGGTCTACCGGTACATCAAAGAAGCCCTGGATCTGGTCAGCATGCAAGTCCATTGTGATAAGACGATCGATACCTGCAGCGCTCAGAAGGTCGGCAACAAGCTTTGCACCGATGCTAACACGTGGCTTGTCCTTACGGTCCTGACGAGCCCAGCCGAAATAAGGAATAACGGCGATGATGTGGCGTGCAGAAGCGCGCTTCGCTGCGTCAATCATAAGGAGCAATTCCATAAGATTGTCTGAATTCGGGAATGTGCTCTGAACGAGGAATACGTCGCGACCGCGGATAGACTCCTCGTACGATACTGCGAACTCGCCGTCAGAGAATCTGGTTACTACCAAATTGCCTAAAGGACAACCCAAACTTGCGCAGATCTTCTCTGCAAGGTATCTCGTGCTTGTACCTGAGAATACCAAAAAAGAGTTTTGTTCACTCATCTTTAATTGTTGTTATTTGTTAGGTTTTAATATATAAGCTTTCTTAATTTCTCAAAGTAATTTATGAGTTCTTTGTAATCCATTTGATTGTGGATGTTGAACTTGTTCCAGAGGTCGCCACGGATAACCACTCCGCCGAAACCAAGGTCGCGTGCTATTTGTATGTTATCAACATTCATTCCACCCAATGCGTACACTCGCTTGTCAATCAATCCTTTGTCGGCAGCATCCTCCAATTCGTTCATCGTGAACGTAGAAGGTTCTAATGGCTCTGACTGGCTATTAAAAACGTTACCAAGAAAAATGTATGCTGATTGTTTTTTGAGTTCTTTAAGCTGTGTGAGGTCGCGACATGTGCGTCCGACTTTACCTTTATAGCCTTCAGGCACTGGCTCCGCAGCATTATCAAGATGTATTCCTGCAAGACGATATTCATCCTTTAGGTAGTAATGTCCGTGTACGAATATCTTCTCGTAGGCTTTATCGGGCAGCAACGACAATAGTCGCTCTGAATAAATCGGCGAAGTCTCTGGCTTATAAAGGTGCAAATTGTCTAACCCAACATCGAAGAGGGCTGCAAGTATTTTGTCTTCTTCCACAAAGAAAGTGGATTTAGTCATTATTGCTAACTTCATAGTCCGTATTCTTAATTTAGTGCAAATGTATGAATTTTCTATCAAACAGGCAATTTTATAGCCAACTATTTGTAACCGAAATGTAATTTGCCCGTGTTATTCCACGAGTTTTCCGCCTTTCTGCAAGGCGTGCCATACGGAATAGCGTGCTTCGGGGTTCGTTTTCTCTATTTCTTCAAATATGCGTTTCATCTGTGTACGGTTGGTGTTACGCTCGTGCGGACATGCCTTTTTCTGCTTTACGTATTGGCTGAGTTGAGCATACTGTGCTATATCTCTTTCGTGTTCCAAACACAATGGACGAATGATAGTCACAGGCATCTTGTCCATTTGCTTCACGGCTGGCATCGTAGAGAACGAGCCTTGGAAGAAGGTGTTGAGCATCGCAGTGTGAATAATATCGTCTTGATGATGTCCGAGCGCAATCTTGTTGAAGCCGTTTTCTTGTGCGAAGCGGAACAAAGCCTTACGTCTGTGCCACGAACAAAGGAAACAAACAGGTTTGTCAGAAGGAGTGGTATCGTCGAATGCAGTCTGCACGATGTGCAGCTTCACGCCGTGCTCTTTGGCAAAAGACTCCAAATAAGATGTGTCTGATTCGTAGCTCACGTTCGCCATGCGCACATGTACGGCTTCTACTTCTATCCGTGGCTTGTAAATGCGCTGTCGCTGTGCAAGCATCTCAAGCAGACAGAGCGAATCTTTACCGCCTGAGAGACCGATAAGTATGCGGTCACCATCAGAGAGCATAGAGAAGTCTGTTAGAGCTTTCTGAAAACGCTTGTATAGCGTATGGTATAGAATTTGTTCGGGAGTCTTCGGCATGGCTTATTATTTGAAAACAAGATAAACTGCCGCTACGAGGAACACGAAGGCAAGCAGATGGTTCCATCTGAGCGATTCGCCCTGGAACATTACGTTGGCTATCACGGCAAAGACAATGAGGCTGACGCATTCCTGTACAACCTTCAGCTGCACAAGTGAGAACGGTCCGCCGTTGCCTTGAAAGCCGATACGATTGGCTGGTACCTGGCAGCAATATTCAAAGAATGCTATCATCCACGAGAATACGATGACGCCTATAAGCGGCCAATGGCTCGACGTGCCAGTCTGCTGTAGCTTGAGATGTCCGTACCAAGCTAAAGTCATGAAGATGTTACTTAATATTAGAAGTATTATTGTGTAGAATCCTGACATTGTGTTTTCTTTCAATTGTTATTATCGTAAGTTGTCATTCTTGTCAGAAATAAAGGAGCCGGTTGCTTGTTTCCGACTCCTTTATTTCGTTCGTTATTTTTCGTTATCTGTTTGTTATCCGTTCATTGTCTTATCCTCTGAGCTTCTCATCCATAGACGCAGCCGCTCTTCTGCCGTCGCCCATAGCAAGGATAACGGTAGCTCCGCCACGAACGATGTCGCCACCTGCGAAAATTTCCGGACGCGAACTCTGCATCTGGTCGTTAACGGCGATAGTGTTTTTTCTGCCAAGCTCAAGACCTTCGATCGACTTTGGAACAAGTGGGTTTGGAGATACGCCAACTGCAACGATTACCTGGTCGACATCGAGAGTAACGGTCTTGTCCTCAACCGGCACCGGTGAGCGGCGTCCGCTTGCGTCAGGCTCTCCAAGTTCCATAACCTGAAGCACGGCAGCCTTCACTGCGCCCTTTTCGTCGGCGATATATTCTATCGGGTTGTGCAATGTGAGGAAATTGATACCTTCCTCCTTTGCATGCTTCACCTCCTCAAGACGTGCAGGCATCTCTGCCTCAGAACGACGATATACAAGAGTAACGTCGCCACCCAAGCGCTTAGCAGTACGGCAAGAGTCCATAGCGGTGTTGCCTCCGCCTACAACGAGCACATGCTTACCTATATTAAGAGGTGTGTCGGCGAGTGGATTGGCAGCATCCATGAGGTTTACGCGAGTGAGATACTCGTTAGATGACATGATGTTGAGCGAATTCTCGCCCTTAATATTCATAAAGTTAGGCAGACCAGCACCCGATCCGACAAAGATACCCTTGAAGCCTTCTGCCTCGAGCTGGTTGATAGTTATCGTCTTTCCAACGATGCAGTCGGTCTGGAACTCAACGCCCATCTTCTTGAGGTTCTCTATCTCTACATCAACGATGTGATTAGGCAGACGGAACTCGGGGATGCCATATTTCAATACGCCGCCAATCTCGTGCAATGCCTCAAACACATGCACTTCATAACCCTTCTTAGCCATGTCGCCAGCAAAGCTGAGTCCTGAAGGACCGCTACCAACTACAGCCACCTTTATACCGTTCTTCGGAGCAAGGTCGGGCAGAGCGATGTTGCCGCTCTCGCGCTCGAAGTCGGCAGCGAAGCGCTCCAGGTAGCCGATAGCTACAGCCGGTTCGTTCATCTTAAGATGGATACACTTGCTCTCGCATTGCTTCTCCTGCGGACATACACGACCGCAGACAGCAGGCAGAGCAGATGTGCTCTTAAGAACCTTGGCAGCAGCGAGGAACTGTCCGCGTTCGATGTTCTTGATGAATGAAGGAATATTGATGTTAACCGGGCAGCCTTCTACACAAGCTGGCTTTCCGCAGTCGAGACAACGATGAGCCTCGCGTACAGCCATCTGCTTTGTCAAGCCTTTGTTTACTTCCTCAGTACGTGTGGTCGCACGATACACGGGGTCAAGCTCAGGCATTGCTACACGCTCAATAGCCTTGCGTTCTGCAGGCTTCATTGCTGCACGAAGCTCCTTACGCCATTCAGAATCGCGATTGGTGAGTTCTTCGATGGTCTCGGTTGTCGGCTCTACATCCATGCAAGTCTCGCAAGTGTGAAGTTCCTCTTGCTTTGCAAAGCCACGCAAATGCTCTTCGTAATGCTCCATCTCCTCGCGTTCAGCATCGCGGAAAGTGCCCATACGCTTGAACATCTCGTCCCAATCGACAAGCGAACCATCGAACTCCGGTCCGTCGATACATACGAACTTGGTCTTGCCGCCAATAGAGAGTCGGCAAGCACCACACATGCCCGTGCCGTCAACCATGATAGTATTGAGCGATACCTCAACCGGTATGTTATACTTCTGTGCCATGAGGCAGCAAAACTTCATCATGATAGGAGGACCAATTGCGAACACCTTGTCCACATGCTCCTCTTGAGTGATGAACTTCTCGATACCTACGGTCACAACACCCTTTTCGCCATACGAACCATCGTCGGTCATTATGATGAGTTCGTCAGAACTCTGGCGAACTTCGTCTTCGAGAATAACAAGTTCTTTAGAACGACCTGCGATAACCGAAAGCACACGGTTGCCAGCAGCCTTCAACGCACGGATGATAGGAAGCATTGGAGCTACGCCAACGCCACCACCAGCACATACTACAGTTCCGAAGTTTTCTATATGGATTGGGTTGCCGAGCGGTCCTACAACGTCGGTGATGTAGTCACCCTCGTTAAGATCGCACAGCTTGGTTGATGACAATCCAACTTTCTGCACCACAATAGTGATAGTGCCACGCTCAATGCTTGCATCAGCAATAGTAAGCGGCACACGCTCGCCATTCTCGCCAACTCTGACGATAATGAAGTTACCAGCCTTACGGCTCTTGGCAATCAATGGCGCTTCGATTTCAAAAAGGAATACCTTTTCAGAAAGTTGCTTTTTAAGGACAATTTTGTTCATAGGTAGTAACGGATTAGATTTGTTGATATTTGCTTTGTAGATGAATTAAAACAAAAATTTGAGAGCTACGACTGCCTGTTGTTATACGTGTAAATATCATACGCTTTCGCAACGTGCAAATCTTAACTCTCAAATCTCCGTTGTAATTAATTAAAAGTTCTTATCGTCGAGCATCTCGAAACCGCAGTATGGTACGAGTACTTTCGGTACACGGATGCCTTCAGGTGTCTGGTTGTTCTCGATGATTGCAGCCACGATGCGTGGAAGAGCAAGTGCTGAACCATTGAGAGTGTGGCAAAGCTCGGTCTTCTTTGTCTCCGAATTGCGATAGCGACAATGCAGACGATTTGCCTGATAGCTCTCGAAGTTAGATACGGAAGAAACCTCAAGCCAACGCTTCTGTGCGGCGCTCCATACCTCGAAGTCGTAGCAGATAGCAGATGTGAAGCTCATGTCACCACCGCAAAGACGCAGGATGTGGTAGGGGAGTTCGAGCTTCTTAAGCAGGCCCTCTACATGGTCGAGCATCTCGTTGAGCGACTGGTATGAATGCTCAGGCTTGTCGATGCGTACAATCTCTACCTTGTCGAATTGATGCAGACGGTTCAGACCGCGAACGTCCTTGCCGTAAGATCCAGCCTCACGACGGAAGCAAGCTGAGTAAGCGCAACGCTTGATAGGCAGATCTTTCTCGTCGAGTATCTCGTCGCGGAAGATGTTTGTTACTGGCACCTCGGCTGTAGGGATAAGGTAGAGGTTGTCGAGCTGGCACTGGTACATCTGAGCCTCCTTATCAGGAAGCTGACCGGTACCGTAACCAGAAGCCTCGTTCACAACGTAAGGAGGCTGTACCTCAAGGTAGCCACTCTTGCGAGCTTCATCAAGGAAGAACGCCTCAAGAGCACGCTGCAAGCGAGCCATCTTGCCTACATAGATAGGGAAGCCGGCACCTGTAATCTTAACGCCCAAATCAAAGTCGATAAGATTGAACTTTTTGCAAAGATCCCAGTGGCACATAGCGTCCTCCGGGAGATTCGGCATTTCACCACCTTCCTTAACGACAACATTGTCGCTTGCGTCCTTGCCTTCCGGAACATCATCGTTCGGAATGTTAGGAATAGTGCAAAGCTTAGCCACGAGGTCTTTCTCTGCCTGTGCCTTTGTTTCTTCAAGCTGTTTGTTCACTTCTTTAAGAGAAGCTACTTTTTTCTTTATTTCTTCAGCCTCTTCTTTGTTGCCCTGTTTCATAAGAGTACCGATTTGGGCTGCCATCTTCTTTGCTTCTGCAAGGTTCGAGTCAAGTTCCTGCTGTGTCTCGCGACGACGCTTGTCGATTGCGAGCACTTCGTTAATGGCTTCCTCAGCACCCTTGAAGTGCTTCTTGTTCAAACCGCGGATAACACGTTCTGTTTCCTCACTGATGAGTTTAAGTGTAAGCATATCTGAAATATTAATTATAAAATTCTTCGTTATCTTATTCGAGATACAAAATTACATAAAAAATATTTCTTACGGCATAAAAACTAATAAAAAACTAAGAATTTATTAGTGTACGGAAGGGTAGTAATGTATAAAAAGCATTAATCCCAATCCTCAAGTGTATGAGGATTGGGATTAATATGTTTGTTTGGAATAGTTTTTTTTATTAAATTTAAGCCTCTGCTTCAGGTATTACAGACACAGTGCTCTTGTCCTTGCGACCCTTGCGGAAGTTAACGACGCCGTCAACCAATGCATAGAGTGTGTCATCCTTACCAATACCTACGTTCAGGCCCGGGTTGTGCTTTGTACCGCGCTGGCGAACGATGATGTTGCCTGCGATGCACTTCTGGCCACCCCAGATTTTAACGCCTAATCTTTGAGAAGCTGATTCACGTCCGTTCTTAGAACTACCTACACCTTTCTTATGTGCCATTTCTTGTTCCTCCTAAATTTAAGCGATTACTTCTTTGATTGCAACTTCTGTGAACTGTGCGCGGTGACCATTCTTCTTGCGATAGTCCTTGCGGCGCTTCATCTTGAATACGATGACCTTGTCACCCTTTACAAGAGGATTTACAACTTCACATACAACTTTAGCACCTTCTACGGCAGGTGCACCTACCTGTACTGAACCTTCTTTGTCAACAAGCAGTACCTTGTTGAATTCAACAGTCTGACCTTCCTGAGCGTCCTTGATGTGGTGAACGAAGAGCTTCTTGCCCTGCTCAGCCTTGAACTGCTGACCGTTAATCTCTACGATTGCGTACATTTATTTATTTATATAAACGGGTTTTTCCGCAAGGCGTGCAAGCATCGTGCCGCAACTTCTTTGAGCCTTTACGGACTAAATCGGCTGCAAAGGTACAAATTATTTATATTATTAAGTGTGTTAGGTGATGGAAATTTTAAAGAGTTTAACAGATTAAATGTCTAATTAACGGAATTTTCTATAAATTGGGTCATTAAATGCAAAACGAGCAGACAGATAAAGGTTTGTATAGCATCATAGTAACGCTACGAAAACGTTTATTCGTCTACTCGTCTTCTTATTTATTTGTCAACGAGTCTACTCGTCAACTTGAATATAAATCAATTAGTCAAGCCACTTAACGTAGCAGAAGTCCTCACGATGAACAAGGTTCTCGTTCTTCGGGTACATACGTACGCAGCTCTTGAATGCACCAGCTACGTCAGGCTCAAATGTAGCCTCGAATGTGTAGTTGTTGCCATCACGGCCTACCATCTTGAATTCGCGCTTGCTGAAGATGTGGTCCTCTCCGTTCTTGTCTGTCTTGATAGAAACAAGCTCAAGACCGACAGCATCGTTCAAACCCTGCTCGTCGATAACGTAGCGAAGAGTGTACTTCTTGCCAGTCTCGGCAGCATAGAGCATAGAATCATCCTTGCTTACTACGCGAATAGAGTCCCAACGCTCTGCAACTGTCTCCTTCCAAGTAGCGAGCTCTTTGGCAAGGCGATTATTGTTGGCAGCGAGCTTTTTGAAGTTTGCAGCCTCCTTGTTGTAGAACTTTTCATAGTAGTCGTCAAGCTGACGCTTCATTGTATAGTGAGGAGCGATAGTTGCGATAGAGTTCTTGATTGTCTTTATCCAACCCTCGCTGAAGCCCTGCTCGTTGCGGTTGTAGTAGAGCGGCAGAATCTCATTCTCAAGCAGTGAGTAGATGGTAGCTGCGTCGAGCTGATCCTGATAACCCTGATTCTGGTATGTACGCTCCTGCTTGAGAGCCCAACCTGCACCCTCGCGATAGCCTTCAACCCACCAGCCGTCGAGAACTGAGAGGTTTACAACACCGTTCATCTCAGCCTTCTCGCCAGATGTACCAGAAGCCTCTAGCGGACGTGTCGGAGTGTTCATCCAGATATCAACGCCTGATACGAGGCGACGAGCGAGTTGCATGTCGTAGTCTTCGAGGAAGATGATCTTACCGAGGAACTCAGGACGCTGGCTGATCTCGAAGATCTTCTTAATCAAGCCCTGGCCAGCACCGTCAGCCGGGTGTGCCTTACCTGAGAAGATGAACTTAACCGGACGCTCCGGGTTGTTCACGATCTTAGAAAGACGCTCCAAATCGGTGAAGAGGAGGTGAGCACGCTTGTATGTAGCAAAGCGACGGCAGAAGCCGATGTAAAGAGCGTTCGGTGTGATGCTGTCAAGAAGGGCAACAACACGTGAAGGATCGCCCTGGTTCTTCAACCATGTAGCAGCGAACTTCTCGCGGATATAGTTGACGAGCTTCTTCTTGAGTGCCATACGTGTCTCCCAGATTTCTGCGTCAGGCACATTGTAGATAGCGTGCCACAGGCTCTCGTTGCTCTGGTCGTAAATGTAGTTCTTGTCGAAATACTTAGCGTATACTTTGCGCCACTCTGTAGCTGTCCATGTCGGGAAGTGAACACCATTTGTTACGTAGCCTACGTGGCTCTCCTCCGGATAGTAACCCTTCCAGATTGGAGCGAACATGCGTTGGCTTACCCAACCGTGAAGTTTACTTACGCCGTTAACCTCTTGGCAGGTGTTACAAGCGAATACAGACATACAGAAGCGCTCTGAGTGGTCCTCAGGATTGTTGCGACCCATGCCGATGAACTCGTCCCATGTGATGCCGAGCATCTGAGGATAACCGCCCATATACTTGCCGAAGAGTGATTCGTCGAAGTAGTCGTGACCGGCCGGTACTGGAGTATGAACAGTATAGAGTGAAGAAGCACGAACGAGTTCAAGAGCCTCGTTGAACGACAGACCTTCCTTGATATAGTCAATAAGACGCTGGAGGTTGCAGAGTGCTGCGTGACCCTCGTTGCAATGATAGATGTCTTTCTTAATACCGAGCTTCTTGAGTGTGAGAATACCACCGATGCCGAGGAGAATCTCCTGCTTCAGGCGGTTTTCGTTATCACCACCATATAGAGCGTGTGTGATAGGGCGGTCGAACTCTGAGTTCAAATCGTTATCTGTATCGAGTAAGTAGAGCTTGATGCGACCTACGTTCATTACCCATACATATGCATGTACCTGATAGTTCATGTAGGGAACATCAACAACCATAGGCTGACCATTCTCGTCGAGCACACGCTCTACTGGGAGTGAGTTGAAGTTCTGTGCATCGTACTTTGCAATCTGCTGACCATCCATTGAGAGGGTCTGCTTGAAGTAGCCATAACGATAAAGGAAGCCGACACCACACATATTTACGTTAGAGTCAGAAGCCTCCTTCATATAGTCACCTGCGAGCATACCAAGACCACCAGAGTAAATCTTTACAACCTGATTGATACCATACTCCATACAGAAATAAGCCACAGAAGGACGTGTTGCGTCTGGCTTCACATCCATATACTCGCGGAACTTCTTGTATACCTGTTTTACCGATTCCATGATTGCCTTATCCTTCACGATAGCCTCCTTGCGCTCATAGCTAAGGCGGTCGAGAAGCATTACAGGGTTGTGTCCAACCTCTTCATAGAGATCACTGTCAAGGCTTTTCCACATGTTGCGAGCCTCGTAGTTCCACGCCCACCACATGTTGTGTGCGAGTTCATCAAGACACTTCAACTCTGAAGGAAGTGTAGACTTGATGGTTACCTCCTTCCACTGAGGAGTATTAGCATAGTCTGCTTTGATTTTCATAAGTTATTAATTATTATTTATTTAGTTGTATTTTTCTTACCTTTTAATTACTCGCCAGCTTTCGAGCATCTTGCCTCCGCCTTGCGCAGCGCGATGTCGTATGCTTCATAGTAATAGGTGATAAACTTGCTCCACAATGCGTGTTCTGCCAGAGCGCGTGCCTTGTTGCGTATGCGTCCCTGCTTCTGCTTCGTAGCATTGGCGTACTTCTCAACAGCCGCCTTTATGCTGTCAGCCACCTCATTGTAGTTGTAGTCTGTGCGGTGGATTACCTCCACGCCATCCTCGATGGTGCCTTCCTTGCCAATAACGGTGTTTGCCCAAAGGCCGAAGCCTGCAAGATCAGTTGTGATACACGGCACCTTGAACGCTGTTGCTTCAAGAGGAGTGTATCCCCATGGCTCATAATAAGAAGGATAAACACAGAGGTCATTGCCCAGAATGGTGTCATAATAAGAAAGATTTACGATGCCATCCTCTCCAGTGAGGTAGCATGGAATGAACACTAACTTGACACGTTCACCCTTGGCGTTGTGCATATTGAGCCAGTTCATCATGCCCAATGCACGGTCGTTCTGTTGCTCGTTCAGCCAATGAGTGATGACTGGGGTAGGGAGCGGAGTGTCGAATTTCTCACCTTTCTCCATAGCAGCCAAACGCTCTGCCAAGTCTTCGCGTGCACAATTCACCCATGCCGGCACTTCGATGAAGGCAACTATGTCCTTCTTAAGGTTCTCTGCATTGGTGCGCAGACGATTCATAGCATCGATGAAGACATCAATACCCTTGTTGCGCCATTCGTAGCGTCCGCTTGTAGAGATGATGATTGCGTCGTCTTCAATCTCGTCGCCAGAGAGAGCACGTGCTATGTCGAGCAGACGCTTGCGGGCTGCGGCACGCTTCTTGTCAAAAGTCTTGCCCTGTGGCACAAAGTCGTCTTCGAAGCCATTCGGCAGCACTACGTCTACTGGTTTGTCCATAAGTTCCTTGCACTCTGTGGCTGTGATATCGCTCACAGTTGTGAAGCAATCTACATGCAATGCAGTCTGTTTCTCTATCGAGTGTTTGCTCTCCATATTGAGCTCGGCTGCCATTTGATCACCATTATAAGCTTCCAAGTATTCATAGAGAGGCTTGTTGTTGCCTGCAATGCTGCGTCCGATACTTGTTGCATGTGTTGTAAAAATCGTTGCTATCTGTGGCAGATGGTCGTTGATATAGAGTGCACCGAGACCTGTCATCCATTCATTGGCATGGTAAATTACCTTTGCAGACTTTTTATTGCCTCTTATCTCGCTATTATAGAAACTCTCTACAACAAGTGCTGCTGCGTATGAGAACATAGAAGCTTCGTCGTAATCGCCGTATGCATGAAGACTATCAACATGGTATTTCTCCCAAAGTTGACCATAAATCATATCCTTTTCTGCGAAATAAGGGTTGAAGTCAACAAGAATAGCTACTGGAGCGCCTGGTACGTTCCATCTACCAACCTTTACTTTTAAACCTTCTGCTTCAGTTTTCTTTCTCCATGTAGCGAAGAGTTTGTTGTCTTCTGTGAAGTATGGGTTGTTTTTTTCTCCCCAACAGTCAGGACCTATGAAAATAAGTTTGTCACCAAGCTGCTCTACAAGCGTCTTGGCTCTCGTAGAAAGTACTGTGTATATACCTCCTACTTTATTGCAAACTTCCCAACTTGATTCAAAAATATAGTCTGGAAATAAAATGTCTCTTTTCATAAAAAGTTTAATGTTGCGTGCAAAAATAACATTTAAAAGGTAAATAAACGATTATTGACACATTTTTTTTCGTAAAATAGCCTTATTCTTGATGTAAATTCCCTATTTTTGCATGGAGATTACAGCATAACAAGTTGTCATACAAAGAACATAATGATATAACCAATACTTAAATAATATGAAAAAGGTACCCTTTCTTCTCTTCTTCTTTCTTGTATCTCTAAAAATAATGTCACAAACAGACAAAGTGTTCAATGTTCGTATCTGTAATGACGAATATCAAGTATATATGCATATAAATCTCTATCAAAATAACATTGTTGTACCAGGCCAAGAACTTTTTGGTGAAACACCTGGCTACTTTGGTGCTATGCGCGATCCACGCAAATGGTTAATTACTTCTGCAAAGATAGAGGACAAACATACTGCTACGCTTGAGATAACAAACGACTATGGTTCTGAAGATTTGACTGCCACACTTATATTTAACCCCAAAGATGGCTCTTATGTATTAAAGCAAAAGAGTGGTAGTCGCATGAAAATTGTCGTCAATCGTAAATGGTTAAAGTTGCCAGTAGAACTAAAATTTGTTGTTGAATAGAAACGTCCGGTTTGTAATTGTGAGAATATTACAAACCGGACGTAGTTGTATATAAATCTAAATATCTATTGAACCTGCTTCTTTTGCACAGGTTCACATGTAAGTCCAATGCCCAATTTCTTGAAAATCTTTCTGTCCACTTCGCTAAGCATAACCGTGCAATGAACCTGACAGCCACGCAGCTTAGGCAATTGTTCCAATGCCTTGCGACAGTTCTCGTCGTTCTCAGAGAGTACAGAGAGCGCCACGAGCACCTCATCGGTATGCAGACGCGGGTTGTGACCGCCAAGATAATTGGTCTTGGTGTACTGTATCGGTTCGATCATCGACTGCGGAATGAGCTTTGTTGTGTGGTCGATTCCGGCAAGATGTTTCGTCACGTTAAGCAGAAGAGCGGCGCTACAGCCCAACAGCGGGCTTGAATTGCCAGTGATGATTGTGCCGTCCTCAAGTTCGATAGCTGACGATGTGTGTCCTGTACGCTTCAGACACTCGCGTGCTGCAACGGTGGTGCGGCGGAAGTCGGTTGTTATCTTCGCCTGGTTGAACAGCATCTGTATTTTGCTGATTTCTCCTTCGTTGCATGCGCCGAGAGCCAGCTTATTTGTAGCCTCATAGTAACGGCGAATAATCTCGTTCTTCGATGCCTCGCAGCAAACCTTGTCGTCGCTGATGCAGAAGCCTACCATGTTCACGCCCATGTCTGTCGGCGACTTGTATGGATTCTCGCCGTAGATGCCTTCGAAGAGAGCGTTCAATACGGGGAAAATCTCGATGTCGCGGTTATAGTTCACCGCAATCTTGTTGTAAGCCTCAAGATGGAATGGGTCAATCATGTTGACGTCGTTAAGGTCTGCCGTTGCTGCCTCGTATGCGATGTTCACCGGATGCTTCAATGGAAGGTTCCAAACCGGGAATGTCTCAAACTTTGCATAGCCCGCTCTTACGCCGTGCTTGTTCTCGTTATAGAGCTGGCTAAGACATACAGCCATCTTGCCGCTGCCCGGGCCAGGGGCCGTCACGATAACCAGCGGACGCTCGGTCTTTACGTAGTCGTTCTTTCCGAAGCCGTTGTCTGAAGCGATGAGCTTGACGTCATGCGGGTAGCCCTCAATAAGGTAGTGGCAGTAGGTCTTGATGTTGCTGCGCTCAAGACGCTGCTTGAAGGCGATTGCGGCGGGCTGTCCGTTGTAATGAGTGATGACAACCGAACCGACCATAAAGCCACGGTTCTGGAACTCGCTGCGCAAACGTAGCACATCCTCGTCGTAGGTGATGCCAAGGTCGGCGCGCTTCTTGTTCTTCTCAATGTCGGCAGCACTAATGACAATCACTATCTCTATGCTGTCACTTATCTTCTGAAACATGCGCAACTTGCTGTCGGGCTGAAAACCCGGCAGCACGCGGCTTGCATGATGGTCGTCGAAAAGTTTGCCACCAAGTTCGAGGTACAATTTTCCATCAAACTGCGAAATTCTCTCCTTGATGTGCTCCGACTGAATGTTCTGATACTTCTCGTTATCAAATCCGATGTTCATAATTGCTTATCTATTCTTATACATTGACTCGTAATAGTTCTGATAATCGCCAGACGTCACGTTGTCCATCCACTCCTGATTGTCAAGATACCAGCGCACGGTCTTCTCAATGCCTTCCTCAAACTGCAAGCTCGGCTCCCAACCGAGTTCCTTCTGCAATTTGCGAGAGTCGATAGCGTAGCGCATATCGTGACCCATACGGTCGGTAACATGAGTGATGAGGTTGAGGTCTTCACCTTCCTTACGACCGAGCAGACGGTCGACGGTGTTGATGAGGACGTGGATGATGTCGACGTTCTTCCACTCGTTGAAACCGCCGATATTATATGTGTCAGCCACCTTGCCCTTATGGAAGATAAGGTCGATAGCGCGAGCGTGGTCTTCTACGTACAACCAGTCGCGTACGTTCAGACCCTCGCCGTATACCGGCAGCGGCTTGCGATGACGGATGTTGTTGATGAAGAGCGGGATGAGCTTCTCCGGGAACTGGTACGGACCATAGTTGTTGGAGCAGTTGGTCACGATAGTCGGCATGCCGTATGTGTCGTGGAAAGCGCGTACAAAGTGGTCGCTGCTTGCCTTTGCGGCAGAGTAGGGCGAGTGGGGGTTATACTTGGTTGTCTCAAGGAAGAACTCTGTGCCGTAAGCATGGTGGTGAGCAGAAGATGCTTTTGTTGTGAACGGCGACTCAATACCTTCCGGGTTTGTAAGTTCGAGCGCACCATAAACCTCATCTGTAGAGATGTGATAGAAGCGCTTGCCCTCGTACTTCTCTGGAAGGCTCTCCCAATATATCTTCGCAGCCTGAAGCAACGACAATGTGCCCATCACATTGGTGCGTGCGAAGGTGAACGGATCCTTAATAGAGCGGTCTACGTGGCTCTCTGCAGCAAGGTGGATAATGCCGTCAACCTTGTGCTTCTTCATGAGTTCGAGAACCATCTCGAAGTCGCAGATGTCGCCCTTAACGAATGTGTAATTCTCCTTGTCCTCGATATCCTTCAGGTTGGCAAGATTGCCAGCATATGTAAGTTTGTCAAGGTTTATTATGTTATACTCTGGATACTTGTTGACAAAAAGTCGAACAACATGTGAACCGATAAACCCGGCACCACCAGTGATAATGATATTCTTCATATTATTTACTAATTTAGTGTGTGATATGCTTATTTGTTGTTTGCTTCTGCAAGCTGCTTGATGCACACTTTCAGTGAATCGGTCCAGTAGGGAACCTTTACACCGAATGTAGCTTTGAGTTTCGACTTGTCGAGCACAGAGAAGTGCGGACGTTTTATCGGACTCGGGAACTCCTCGCTGTAGCAAGGCTGGATGTCGCAAGTGTTGCCAGAAAGTTCGCATATAACCTTCGCAAAGTCGAACCATGAGCATACGCCTTCGTTAGAGAAGTGGTAGATGCCTGTCTTGTCAAGTTGTTTTGTTTCGATTATATGTGAGATAACGTCTGCAAGATCGCCCGCAAATGTCGGGGTGCCTACCTGGTCGAATACGACCTTGAGTGAGTCTTTTGTAGAGGTGAGCATCTGCATCGTCTTTACGAAGTTCTTGCCCCACTGCGAGTAGAGCCACGCAGTGCGTATAATGATATGTTTGCATCCGGTTGCTGCAATTGCCTTCTCGCCTGCGAGTTTTGTCTTGCCATAAACGCCGAGCGGATTTGTCTCCCAATCCTCACGGCACGGCACATTACGATCGCCTTGGAATACATAGTCGGTGCTCACGTGTATAAGCGTGCCGTCTACTTCCTTCATGGCTGTAGCAAGATTGCCCGCAGCCGTATTGTTAAGCAGATTGGCAAAGTCGTAGTCGCTTTCGGCTTTGTCTACGTTGGTATAGGCTGCACAGTTGACAATAACGCTTACGCTGCGTTCCTTTACCATCGCACGGATGGCGTCAAGATTGGTGATGTCGAGTTGCTCGTAGCCATCTGCTACATCTGTGAAGATATAATGATGATTGCTACCAAGTGCCACACGCTGCATTTCGTGTCCGAGCTGACCGTTGGCACCAGTTACTAATATGTTCATAGTTATAGATATTTAAAAAGTAAACGGAGAATCGAAGTCTTTCAACAGTGCATGCTTAGTGTCTTTCTCGCTCAAGATAGCCTTGTCGATAGGTATGCGCCAGTCGATGCCTAACGATTCATCGAGAATAGATATTCCGCCATCGGCTTCCGGATGGTAGAAGTTGTCGCATTTATACTGGAATACGGCTGTCTCACTCAATACTGCGAAGCCGTGCGCAAAACCTTTGGGTATAAAGAACTGACGATGGTTGTCTTCTGTCAGTTCTACAGCCACATGTTTACCATATGTCGGCGAACCTTTTCTAATGTCTACAGCAACATCAAGAACAGCACCTTTAACGCATCTTACGAGTTTGCTCTGTGTGTAAGGCGGACGTTGGAAGTGAAGACCACGCATTACGCCATATGACGACATACTTTCGTTGTCCTGGCAGAACTCTATGTGTCCTATCTTCTCGTCAAATTCTCGCTGTGAAAAACTCTCAAAGAAATATCCTCGAGCATCTTTGAAAATACGTGGCTCAATAATAACCACTCCTTCAATATCGGTTTTAATTACTTCCATATCAGTGTTATTGTTTTTGCAAAGGTACATATTTTTTTATTTATGGCGTGGCTTATCATCATAAATTGCTTACTAAAAAAGGTAAAAGCCTATTAATGTGTGGTAAAGATGCTTGGGAAATTTCTCTATTAGAAATATAAATGGTAATTTCGCTTCAATCTATTCAAGTCCTGAAAACGAATTTTATTTATGAAAAAGATACTTTTTACTCTGTTTTTAGTGTTTTCGACATTGCACATGTCGGCTTATGATTTCCTTCGCCCCGTGAAAGATTCTATTCCCAATGGATATAATTTTTGGGTTTACACCCCTGTCGATTATTTCTATACACAGGAGCAAACTCCAGTAATCATATTCTTACATGGAGCAAGTCTCTGTGGTCGTAATCTTGACAGGGTACGTCGTTATGGTCCGCTCGATGCAATAGTGAAAGGTCGCGATATCGATGCGCTTACAATTGTGCCACAAAACCCTGGTAGTGCATGGAACCCGAAAAAGGTTATGGACGTGTTCGACTGGGTGAAACGCAACTATCCGTGTGACACAACCCGTGTATATGTACTTGGTATGAGTCTTGGTGGTTATGGCACAATGGATGTTTGTGGCACTTATCCGGATCGCATTGCTGCCGGAATGGCATTATGTGGTGGCACAACACTAAAAGATGTCAGCGGATTGGGGGAACTGCCTTTTTGGATAATACATGGTACAGCTGACCGTGCCGTACCCGTGAAGCAATCGAAGGTCGTCGTAGAAAAGCTAAAGAATAGTGGCAACGACACTCGTCTGCTTTACGATTGGTGGCAGGGAGCAAACCATGGAGCACCTGCACGTCTGTTCTATCTGCGAAAGACTTATGAATGGCTATTCTCGCATAGTCTGCTTGACAGAGAACGCCCGGTAAATAGAGACATAAGCATTCGTTACGAAGACTTACGAAGAGTATACAATGACATAAAGCGAGGTGCAAACAATCTTGAAGTGATTGATGGACCAAGTGTTATAAAGTCTGATGGTTCAGAGTATTAAAGTCGATAGTGATATTAAATATAATAGGAGATTATAGCTGATACTATAATCTCCTATTATATTTTACATTATGCCATCTTCGCGAAGCTTTAGCTGCCACTTCCATGCTGAAGCGAGCACTTCGTTGAGGTTTGATTCTGCCTTCCAGCCCAATACCTTGTTTGCTTTTGAACAGTCGCCCCAAATCTTCTCGATATCACCTTCGCGGCGTGGACCGTACTTCCAGTTCAGCTTCACGCCAGTAGCCTTCTCAAATGTCTCTACGATTTCGAGTGTCGAGTTGCCATTGCCTGTGCCGATGTTGAAGTATTCAATAGGTTCAGTCTCCTTATCAAGCACACGAGCCATAGCTGCAACGTGAGCCTTAGCGAGATCTACTACATAAATATAGTCGCGAATGCAAGTGCCGTCAGGAGTATTATAATCGTTGCCAAATATGGTAAGTTCCTTACGGATACCGATAGCTGTCTGAGTTACGAAAGGAATCAGGTTGTTTGGAACACCATTTGGCAACTCGCCGATTTCTGCAGATGGGTGAGCACCTATCGGGTTGAAGTATCTGAGAACGATGCTCTTGATAGCAGCACCACTATGGATATAGTCAGCAATAATCTGCTCGTTTATTTCTTTTGTATTGCCATAAGGCGATGTTGCCTTCTGGTGAGGAGCATCCTCAGTAACGGGGAGGTTCTCAGGCTTCGGCTGACCATATACAGTGCAGCTTGAAGAGAAGATGATGCCCTTCACGTTGTGTTTTGGCATAAGTTCGAGTAGGTTAACGAGCGACACGATATTGTTGCGATAGTATAGCAAAGGTTTCTGTACGCTTTCACCAACAGCCTTAGAAGCAGCGAAGTGGATGATACCTTGGATGTCCGGATACTTCTCGAATACAGCTTCTGTAGCTGCCTTGTCGCGAAGGTCTACCTGCTCGAATGCAGGGCGAACGCCAGTTATCTTCTCAATGCCGTCAAGAACCTCAATCTTTGAATTGGAGAGGTCGTCAACAATTACTACTTTGTAACCTGCTTCAATGAGCTCTACTGTTGTATGCGAACCGATAAAGCCTGTACCGCCAGTTACCAAAATTGTTTGTTTCATAATACTAAGATAAGTTTTATAGTCTATTAATTATAATATTCGTATAAAAAGCATGTAGAACACTTTATATTACTACAAAATTAATATTATAATTCGTAATGGCAAATAAAACACAGATATTTTTCAGTAATTTGTTTGCGTTGTTAATAAAAAGGTGTATATTTGCAGATGATTGAATGCACATCGTAAATGTGAAACTAACTTCATTTAATTCCAACTGCATTATCAATGAATAATAATCTAAACAAAAGCGAAATGGAAAAAGCAACCGAACAAACAACACAGCAAATTGAACGCTTTCTAAAAAAGATTGCGCAGAAATTCCCTCCACGTGAAGATACTTCAATCGTGACAGATATTCATGTGCGTGTCTCTCAAGGTAGTGGAGAAATGTTGGCGTTTGACGATGATGATAATGAAGTGACACGTTGTGTCGTAGAACAATGGATAAACAATAACGACGAGGACTTTTATAATGGCGTAGAGCAGACCCTCATATCTACATTCTCAGCATTGTCTACCATCGCTGATAGTTTGGGCATACTTAAGCCCTATAGCTTTGTTCTTGAGAATGACGACAAAGACACTATAGCAGAGTTATACATCGCTGACGATGATACTGTGATTATTGGGAAGGATCTTATGGAAGGACTCGACTCCGACTTGAATTTATTCTTAGAAAAGCTTTTAGGATAAATGATAGGGCGAATACATTCTTTTGAGTCGTTTGGTACTGTGGATGGGCCAGGTGTGCGTTTCGTTTCTTTCATGCAGGGATGCCCTTTAAGATGTTTGTTCTGTCACAACCCCGACACATGGGATATTAACAGAAAGTGTCAGTACGAGATGACACCAGAGCAATTGAGAGACGAAGCTTTGAAGTATCGTTCATTCATAAAGAGTGGCGGTATCACTGTGTCTGGTGGTGAGCCACTTATGCAAGCTGAGTTTGTGGCAGAATATTTCCGACTATGCCATGAAGAAGGATTACACACCGCGTTAGATACAAGCGGTGCGATAATTACAGATAAGGTTCTGAACGTGTTAGACAATACCGATCTCGTATTATTGGATATAAAGACAATGGATGCAGAACTCTATCCACGTCTCACAGGTGTGAACCAGAATAATAACCTTGCCTTTCTGGATATTCTCGAAGAGCGAGGCATCAATACTTGGATTCGACATGTGGTTGTGCCCGAAATCACAGACAACGACAAGTGGTTGCATAAACTTGGTAATCATGTGGCGCATTATAATTGTGTAGAAAAGATAGAGATTTTACCTTACCATACATTAGGCACATATAAATACGAAAAGCTTGGCGAGAAATACAAGTTGATGGACACGCCTGCGTTGTCGGCTCAGAGAGCTAACGAGATACGCAAGATGATGTCGCAATATAAGCCATGTCAATAGTATAAACTTCTAACCTATGGAGAAAACATTCGTTATAGACTCCATTTTGTCAATTTGCAAAAGTATCGGCTTTCCATTCACAACAAAGGTGAAGACAGATAAATGGAAGGCTGATGTCGTAGTGGATTGTGCTACTTACAAAATAGCTTTCAATGTGTGCAACTTACCACGTAATGTTGAAGATGTGTACTTAGCAATGCATCAAGAACGAGTGTGTGGTTGTTGGATGCTATTGCCTTCGTTTAGAAAGATTGTGTTAAGCAAACTTCCTTGTTTTTACATTCAAGATATTCGTGGCGAAGTAAATGTCCTTCTTCACAAGATTAGAGAAGAAGAACATTCGCTTCCGCTCGACGACTTTATTCACTCTATGATTTTAGGCAACATACGTTATACAGAGACAATGAAAGTGAAGTATGTTGAAGTGTGTTTTTATCAGAAGATATGTTGGAAGTGCCATGAAAAGAATCATATATACCTTATTAATAAGTTGATTTCTACAGAAGGTGTTGAGATTGAGGGCGGAATAGATAGTTTTTATCCCGAAATAGTTAATGGCGTAAAGCAATATCTTGATGTTAATTCGGGCCTAAATATAAAAATGGGGGAGATAAAACCACGTTATAGTAAGTTCCATCATGGTGCTTATATGTCCTTCGGTTGTGCATATTGTGACAGTCTGTTTGGTAGCACTTACATACAAGATGCCTATGATAATCTTGTCTTTTGCGTTAAGACGCTGCCAAAAGCACGAATATTAATCAGTAGAGACCTCGTTGTGCCAGCAAATCGTTGGTATAAAAGAGGCTAAAAGGCTTAAAAATGTTATCGTGCGGCGAACGCAATCTGGATAGACGGCGTCCGCGATCCGATCAGATTGCGTTCGCCATCCGTTCAGATGCCGTCCGCCATCCGCTTTGGTTTTGCTTAAAAACAAAATCCGCGTCGACTGATACGAACATTCGTACCAATCGACGCAGATTACTTATACAATGTTGTTATGCCCAAAAGCATAACCTTTTAGGAAAGCAAGTCGTGAACCGATTCTACCAAACATGCGTATCTGATAATCAATGTCAAGCAAAGCGCATAGAAACCAGCCAACGCATCGTCGAGCATACACCCCCAGCCTCCGTGTATATGTCGGTCTACCCAACGGCAACCAAGCGGCTTGGTGATGTCGATGATACGGAAGAGGACAAATCCAATTGTAGCAAGCGATATTGCTACATATGACGGACCGTCAACGAACAAGGCTGCAAGCGTAGCCACCCATGTGCCGAAATACTCGTCTATAATAACGGTGCGAGGGTCTTCACCCCAATACCGTTCCATCACATTATCTGTCCATACACCTACAAGGAGTGTTGTCAGAACCAGCAGCACTGTGGCAACTGCAAGCCATAAGGGTGAGAGGGTGAAGTAGAGTGCTATCCAGATAAGTAACGCAACGAAACCTCCAAGTGTTCCTGGCCCCCAAGGCCAAAAACCAACACCGAATCCGGTTGATATAACGACATGCAACCAAGGTGCCTCGCCAAGTTGATGATTGTTATTATTGCTCATTTTCTATTCCAAATTATTTTGTTTCAGAGGATGAGTCTTTAAAAGTGACCTTTAGTTTGTCGCCCTCATCAACATCTATTGTAATGGTGCTGCTTAGCTTTTTCTCGTCGTCGAGCAGCAGTTCGCATAGTACATCCTCGATGTATGTTTGTATGGCGCGTTTCAGTGGGCGTGCTCCATACTGCGGACTATAGCCTTTCTGTGCGAGCATCTCCTTGGCTTCTTCACTAATCTCAACCGCATAGCCCATATCGTTTATACGTTTGAACAAACGCGACAACTCGATGTCTACAATCTTACGTATTGCAGTATTGTCAAGTTGGTCGAACGTGATTATCTCGTCGAGACGGTTGAGGAATTCCGGAGCAAACTGATGTGACAGACTTTTCTGTATGACAGAGCGTGCATGTTCCTTTGCTTTCTCGCTTGAAGAACTTATCAGTGAGGCATTGAAACCTATGCCATTTCCGAAGTCAACCAACTGGCGTGTACCCGTGTTGGATGTCATAATAATAATTGTATTGCGGAAGTCGACCATTCTGCCATTGCCGTCGGTCATACGTCCTTCGTCAAGCACCTGCAGCAGGAGGTTGAACACGTCGCCGTGCGCTTTTTCCACTTCGTCAAGCAATACAATAGAGTAGGGGTGACGGCGCACTTTCTCCGTTAGCTGTCCACCTTCACCGTAACCAACGTATCCCGGAGGTGCTCCAACGAGTCGTGAGGTGTTGAACTTCTCGGAGTATTCGCTCATATCTATACGTATGAGGGCATCCTTTGTACCAAACATCAGTTCTGCCAATGTCTGTGCCAAATATGTCTTACCTACACCCGTAGATCCAAGGAACATGAACACTCCGATAGGGCGATTGGGATCCTTCAAGCCAAGTCGGTTGCGCTGTATGCTACGAACGATTTTGCCGATGGCATCGTCTTGAGCCACAACAACAGATTTCAGTCTGTTGCCAAGGTTCTTTAGTACACAACCTTCCGATTCGGATATGCGCTGTACAGGTATGCCCGACATTATTGATACAACATTAGCTACATCAGCCTCAGTGATTGTCTCACGATGTCCGTCGTCAGAAGCCACCCACTTGTCGTTAAGTTCTTTCAGTTCGCCTTCAAGTTGTGTCTCACGATCGCGATAGGTGGCTGCAAGTTCAAAGTTCTGGTCGCCTGCTGCTGCAATCTTCAACTGATGTATGTTGGACAGTTCTTTTTCTTTTTCTATGATTGAAGGTGGTATCTCGGCATGTTGCAAATGTACTTTTGCTCCGACCTCGTCCATTGCATCAATGGCCTTATCAGGGAATGCACGCTCAGAAACATATCTGCTTGTAAGTTTCACACATGCCTCCAGTGCTTCGTCGGTATAACGAACATGGTGGTAGTCTTCATAGCGCTCCTTTATATTCTTCAGAATGTCAAGCGTTTCTGTTTCTGTGGATGGTTCTATCATGACACGCTGGAAACGGCGCTCAAGTGCTCCGTCTTTCTCAATAGAGTTGCGATACTCATCAAGAGTTGTTGCACCGATGCACTGAACCAATCCACGGGCAAGTGCAGGCTTCATTATATTGGCAGCATCCATTGAGCCTGGTGTACTACCAGCACCTATTATGGTATGTATCTCGTCAATGAATACGATTATGTCTGGGTTCTGCTCCAACTCATGCAAGAGGGCTTGGATGCGCTCCTCAAACTGACCACGATATTTAGTGCCAGCAACTATAGCGGTCATATCAAGCCTAAAAATGCGCTTGTTGAACAACAGAGGCGAAGTGCGACGGCGAGCGATAAGCTGTGCAAGTCCTTCAGCAATAGCACTCTTGCCTACGCCTGGTTCGCCGATAAGAATAGGGTTGTTCTTCTTTCGGCGACACAAAATTTCAGTGACACGCTGTATCTCCTTGTCGCGTCCGATGACAAGGTCAAGTTTACCTTGTGCTGCTGCAAGGGTAAGGTCGGTGGAGAACTTGTCAAGTACGGGTGTCTTGTCTGTTCCGCCACCCATCGGTTTGCTTGTAGTATCAGAAGTGGAATTTTTACTCTTCCCGTTATTACGAGAAGCAAAATTGTCCTGCGACATTAAGTTGTCATCATCTTCGGACAATCCAACGCCATTCTTTATGTTTGAATTTGTTTGCATAAGAAAATTCATAGCTTTCTCGTAAGTTAAACCATTCTCTAAAAGTACATTCTTTGCACCACTTGCCATTTTGTCATGCAAAATAGCAAGAATTATGTGCTCCACGTCTACCTCCTTTGAATGTTGAAGTCTGGCTTCAAGTATTGATAGTTTGAGGATATTATTAGCATGTTCATCGAGTGAGATGCTACCATTGTTTGATTCTGTCATTGTTGTGTTGTCAGCCTGAGCATTCTGCTCAAGTTGCAATTTTACTTTTTCAACATCAATATTAGCACCCATGAGAAGTGCTTTCAATGGGCTATGTTTGTCTCTCAACATACCAAGCACAATATGTTCGGGGCGTATTACGCCAGAAGATAGCCTTATTGCTTCCTCTCTGCTGAAAGATAGGTTTTCAGAAACTCTTAGTGAAAACGAATTTGTCATTTATATTATCCTTGATAAATTATGTTCATTAATATTACTTTATGCCTTATATGTAGGCAATATTGTATATGCAAAATACATGCCATTAATTATCGATACTGCGTTCTAACTCTCGTTCTATATATTTTAATCGGTCTGTATCATTATAACGACGGAAGTAAGCCAAGGCTTCAACAAAATACTCTTGAGCGATTTCGATGTCGCCTAAGCATCTATAGCAAATGCCTATACGAAAAAGCGAATCGCCTTTCTCGTTGTTGTAACAAAGCAATGTGTGCTTCTCGTAAAATGGAACTGCGTCGATGTATTTGTTCAGGCGAAAATAGCTATCAGCGACACTATAATAATATACAGCCAATTCGTGCGGGGCAAAGGCTTTGAGCTTAGGAAGAATAGGTTCTAAAGCCTCTATAGCACGTTCGTATTCGCCATCATAATAACAACATACTCCCATGTATGCTTGAAAGCGAGGGTTAAGCTTGTATTTCTTATCAAGTTTAGAGAACCATATCAGTGCCTCATGATACTTGCCGCTTTGGAAGTATTCAACAGCTCTTGAAAGTTTTTCAGCATCAGTATAATCTGATGTATTCTCTAAAATAGCGGCATATGCGCCACTATGTCTGTGAGCAATACATGGGAGAGAGATGAAACATACCAATAAAAAAAACGTGATTCTTTTTGATATATCCATGTTATGAGTTATTCTGTATAGAAATCAATCAGTTCGTTGATTGCTTTTTGACAAGCTGCACAGAAGTTAGGATTGGCATTGCTTCGCATACGACAATCGAACGAAGGTCGATATACGCCTTTGAGGCTATAACCTGCACCTTCATACACACCTATAGTATGTGCATTGACACCCTTCTTGTTCTTTTTGTTATTTGTCTTTTTGCCCAAGTCTGTTGGGGTAGGGATAGGAGTTGTTGGTGCAATAAGACTTTCCCATTTATCATGGAAATTAACGAGTGTGGTGACATTCTTTTCCCAAGGCTCTACGTCATGTGGATACATCGGTAGGGCTTCTTGCTCGTAAGCATATTCGTCTGCCAATCCAGCGAAGCTATGACCGAACTCATGTACAACGACCTGCTTGTAAAGTGGATGGTGCGTCATGCTAAGGTTGTAAGAATTCAGTATGCCACCGCCTCCGTATTCCGAAGTGTTTACCAGCACAATGATGTGTTCGTATGGAGTTCCGGCAAGCACATCGTGTAAATTCTTCTGATTGAGGGTTGTTAGATAGCGATTGGAGTAGAATGTGTCAAAATGACTGCCTAAAACCGTCTTCTTCCATACTCCTTGTGAAGGTATGCTTGTTCCAGTATCCATTGATACCGACTTTACAGCAATGATATTAAAGCGGTTACGCTTTGTCTTGAATGGTTCATGCTCGAAAAGGGCTTCTGTTGCAATGCGAGCATCCTCTAAGAACATAGGCATTTCCTCTGCTGTATATCCTTCGGCAACGTATGCGATATGAATACATTTTGTGGTGTCCTCAGCTGTCTGTAATGTGGTGTAAGGCGTTACATAGCTAAAGCCAGTATGACGAATTAAAATGTCATTCGGGGCTATAACATGTGTCATTGATGTGACTATTTCGTGACGATTATTGCGTAAATCGACAGTTACATCTACAATGTCTTTCGGCATTGGTACTAGAAAAACATTCTCAAACGACTTGCTTATAGTCTTCGCCTCATCGTATGTTAACCATTCTTGGAACAATGTTGAGAAAGAGTTGATGTATATAATTTCCTTTGTGTGATGGTCCCGCACGGTAATCTGTCCATTTCCTTGGACTGGAAGAATATTTAAATTGTTCTTCTTGCCATACCAACGAGGCATTAAGTTGCACTTGTCAAGTGAAATTTGCTGCGATTGAGCGTTTCCGGAGAATATATAATCAATGCGTAATGTACTATCGCAGAAATGTTCATTAAAGTCTACCGACTTGTTTTGTGCCTTGCTTGATGTAATAGCACACATGCAAATCATGAATATTATTAGTCTAAACATGTTCTTCATATTCAATTCATATTGTTTTAAACCTATTTGTCAAAATGTTTCATTAGCTTTACGATGTAATCTCTTGTCCAATCGCTTTCATGAAAACGTTGATTGTCATACTTCAGTAAATCTATGTCCATCGCTATTTTTCCCTCGTCGCGTAAGAACTTTGTGTTGCCACATTGGGTTTCTATCAGCTTTAATATAGAAACAAATTGTTCGACTCTCTTCTCAGTGGAACCATAAACAAGGAAGTTGAGAAATTTTCCATTGCTTTTGATTTCTCCTATGGGTTCGGTAAGCAGATTTTCTGAGAATTGTATTTCGTTTATTTCCTCTGTAAGTTTTTCTTTCACGAGTTTCGCGTTCTGCTCGTAGTTAAAATTTGTGCCTACTGATAATATTATTTTGTGCATATTATAAGCGTCTTCTAAATTCTGCGCAGACAATAGATGTGGCTATTGCTACATTCAAACTGTCTGCCGTCTCGCGACCTTTAGGATAATTCGGTATGCGCAAAGCGCGATTTATAAGTTGGCGAATGGCTGGCGAAATGCCTTTTCCTTCATTTCCCATTACAATCAAACCGGTGTCAGAAAGCTCTTGTTCGTAGAGATTTTCGCCTTCAAGAAGGGTTCCATATATGGGGAAGTTGGCAGGGAGTGAATTGAACAACTCTGAAAGATACATATATGCTACATTCACACGCGCTATGCTACCCATTGTTGCCTGGACAACTTTGGGGTTGTAAACATCTACGGTGTCGCGGCTGCAGATTATATTTTCAATGCCAAACCAATCGGCAATACGAATAATAGTTCCAAGATTGCCAGGATCCTGCACTCCATCAAGCGCAATAGTTAGTTTGCTTGTAAGCATGGTTGTATCAACAGGAGTCTTGAGTTTCTTAAAAACGCCTAATACTTGTTGCGGATGACATAAGAAGCTTGCTTTAGCGAGCTCTTCGGTAGTAACTTCGACAATCTCACAATTTGCAGATGCAGACACTTTCTTGCCATCACCATTGAGCCATTCGGATGTTGCAACGAGTAATGTCAAATTGGACGGATGGCTTGCAAAAATGTCACCAACAACCTTTGGACCTTCGGCAACAAAGACACCTTCTACGTCACGAGATTTCTTTGTATTAAGCGAATGTAAATATTTAATTTTATTTTTACTTAACATCTTCTTAATTAAAACTATCAAAATACGTTATGAATTCTATCTTTGAGTAAAAGACCTTGCAAAGGTAGTAATATTTATCGTTTTTTTTGTACCTTTGCAAGGTTTTTCAAGCATATTGTGTATTAATTAAGTACTATTAATAAAGATGTTGTCTAAGGTAAAGTATAAGTTCGTTTTAATAACATTTGGGATGGTGTGTGTATTGGCCCTTATCTCGTCATGTTCATCAACGAAATTTATTACTGAAGACAATTGTCTTTTGAAAAGTTGCGCAATTAATTGTGAGGACCAGTCTTTCAATACAAAATCACTCGAATCATATTACGCGCAACGTCCAAACTCTAAATGGTTTTCCCTGATGAAACTACCATTGGGAATATATAATATGTCTGGACGTGATTCAACAAAGTGGATAAACCGTACATTAAGAAGAATAGGGGAGGAACCTGTTGTTTTTGACTCAGTAAAAACAAAAAAGTCTTGCGATAATATGATTTCTGCAATGAAATCAATGGGCTACTTAAAAGCCAATTCATCTTATACAGTTGCGAAAAAAAATAAAAGAGCAATAGTCAACTATGAAGTAAATCCGGGTGCATTGTATTTTATAGATTCAGTAAAGTATGTGATTGAAGACGAGACACTTTTGCCTTTATTAGAATCAAAAGCAATAAAAGGAAAAAGGTTAAAGAAAGGTTTGCCATTTTCAACATCAAATCTTGATGCTGAACGCAAACGTATCGCCCAATTCCTTCTTAATAATGGCTATTATAAGTTCAATAAGGACTTCATACACTATGTGGTTGATACAATAGAGAAAAGCAATAGGGTAGACGTGGAACTTCACCTTATAAAGTATCGAAGTTCTAACAATAGTCCAGAAACGCCACATAAACACTATAGTATAAATAATATTTATTTTCGCTCTGGAGATGGCAAGAAATTGCCATTGCGCAGTCGTGTACTTATTAATAATGTAGCAATAACCTCAAATTCGCAGTTTTGCTCAGAAGATGTTCAAAATACTTACAATAATTTTGCACGTCTTCAGGCCGTGCGTTTCACAAATATTCACTTCGAAGAATTACCCGATACAAACTTGTTGGATTGTAATATACAAATTAGTACAAGAAAACCCAACTCTATATCATTTCAACCAGAAGGAACTAATACAGCCGGTGATTTTGGTGCTGCAGCTTCGCTAACATACACTAATAACAATCTGTTTCGAGGAAGTGAAACGTTCAGTGTGCAGTTGCGCGGTGCCTATGAAGCAATCAAGGGACTCGAAGGCTATCAAAATGAAAATTATATAGAGTATAATGTTGAAACCAAACTGGCTTTTCCACGCATTATTGCGCCATTTCTTTCAGATGGATTTCGTAAAAGAAATCGCATGAAATCAGAGCTGTTATTTAGCTATAATCTACAGAATAGACCCGAGTTTCATCGGCGCGTCCTTACTGCAGCATGGCGATACCATTGGAGTATGAGCAAAAAGAAATCATCATTCAGATACGATTTCTTAGACATCAACTATGTATACATGCCTTGGATATCTGCAACATTTAAGAAGGAGTATCTCGATGACGTTTCAAATAGAAATGCTATACTTCGGTATAATTACGAGGATATATTCATTCTACGTACTGGTTTGAATTACTCGTTTAGTGATTCAAAGAATGCATTGAGATCAAACATAGAGGTTGGTGGCAACTTACTATATGCCATCTCAAATTTGTTTGGAGAAAAACGTAATGCTCAAAACCAATATACGCTTTTTAAAATTGCTTATGCACAGTATGTTAAAGGCGATTTCGATTATACTCGTCTTGTAAAAATCGATACAAAGAATACACTTGCATTACATTTTGGTCTTGGTATTGCATATCCATATGGAAATAGTACTATTCTTCCGTTTGAAAAACGCTACTTCTCTGGAGGTGCAAATTCTGTAAGAGGTTGGAATGTTCGAGCTCTTGGCCCTGGAAAATTCAAAGGAAAGGATGGACGTATTGATTTCATTAATCAGACTGGTGATATGAAACTTGATATGAATATGGAATTGCGTACATTTCTATTTTGGAAGTTCAACTGTGCATTCTTTGTGGACGCTGGCAATATATGGACTCTAAAGGATTACAAAGATCAACCTGGAGGTCAATTCAGATTCAACGAGTTCTACAAACAAATCGCAGTTGGATATGGTTTAGGTTTGCGCCTAAATCTCGATTACTTCATTATGCGTATCGACTTCGGTATGAAAGCCGTAAATCCAGCTTATGATACACGCAAAGAACACTTTCCAATAACAAATCCACACTGGAATGATATGACTTTCCATTTTGCTGTTGGTATGCCTTTCTAATCAAAAATGATATATCAACAGCAAAATGAAAACAAAGTCGAAATTAAAGATGAGATGGAGTATTCTTTTGATTAGACGGTAGTTGTCAATTGTAATACAAATAATTAGTTATTTATCATAATGTCCATTATAACTTATTCGTATTAGTACCAAAGAATGTCAATTTGTAACAACCACAATGATAGTTTTTCAATAATATTTTGTACTTTTGAAATCAATATCAAGAGTCTTGATAGTTGCTATAAATTAATCAAAAATGCAATACAATCGTAAGGTAATACATATAGATATGGATTGTTTTTATGCAGCAGTTGAATGTCTTGACAATCCTGCGCTTTTGGGTGTGCCTGTTATTGTTGGGCACGACTCAGAACGAGGTGTTGTGTCTACAGCCAGTTATGAAGCGCGTCGTTATGGTGTACATTCTGCCCAATCCATACGTATGGCTAAGCGGTTGTGTTCAGATCTGCATATTGTAGAACCGCATTTTGAGCGTTACAAGGAAATCTCAGATGCAATTCATAAGATTTTTCAGAGGTATACTGATTTGATTGAACCAATCTCACTTGACGAAGCATTTCTTGATGTCACAGAGAATAAGAAAAATATAGAACTTGCAATTGATATAGCTAAGGAAATAAAGTTCGCAATTTGTAAAGAAATTGGGCTTACGGCTTCTGCCGGTGTTTCATATTGCAAATTACTCGCAAAAATAGCATCTGATTATAATAAGCCAGATGGACTTTGTGTTATACATCCAGACAATGCGATAACGTTTCTTGACAAATTGAAGGTTGAAGACTTGTGGCTTGTTGGTCATAAGACTGCCCTTGAGCTACATTCGCTTGGTATCTTTACAGTCAAACAATTGCGTGGTCAATCGCTTACTACTTTAACACGTCTTTTTGGTAAGCGTGGACAGCAATTTTATAACTACGCTCGTGGTATAGATGATAGTCCAGTAGAAACTCGTAATGTAAGAAAATCGGTGAGTTGTGAAAATACTTTTATGCAAGATCTTTCAATACGTTCTAATGTCATTATTGAGTTATATCATATAACTATTGAACTTGTTAATCGTTTGTCTGAAAGCGGTTTTGTAGGACACACACTTACACTAAAAGTAAAGTATGCTGATTTTACGCAAGTCACGAGAAGTGTAACCCACACTACCCCACTCTTGACGAAACATGAGATACTGCCATTAGCAAAAAAACTTCTTGCTAAAATTGAATTTAATGCCTTACACCCAATAAGGTTAATGGGACTTGGTGTAAGTAGTGGAGATGAAAAGTCAAAAGAAGAAAAGGAACCAAAAATACACTATGAAGAACCAATGCTTCCTTTTACTTAATAACAATAGAAAAAGGGCAACCCAATATCACTATTGGATTGCCCTAACACATATTATTATATTGCTAAATTAGCAAACCTTGTGCGAACCGTCACTAATAACAACGTCGATAACCTTAGGCTCCTTGCCATATTTTGCAGAGTACTTAGACTTAGCATCAGCGATGAACTGATCATAGAGCTCGTCCTTTACGAGGTTGATTGTGCAGCCACCGAAACCGCCACCCATGATACGGCTACCAGTAACGCCATTCTCCTTGGCGATGTCGTTGAGGAAGTCTAGTTCTTCACAAGAAACCTCATACTCCTTGCTGAGACCTTCATGAGTTTCGTACATCTTCTTGCCTACAGTCTCGTAGTCGCCTGCATTAAGAGCATCACAAACAGCAAGAACACGGTCTTTTTCGCCGAGTACGAAGTGAGCGCGCTTGTAGTCTTCCTCACCTACTTCTGCCTTAACCTCCTCAAGCTGTTCCCATGTGCAGTCGCGCAGAGTCTCGAAGTGAGCCTCCGGATGCTTAGCAGCGATATGCTTAACAACATTCTCGCAAGAGTTTCGACGATCGTTGTATGGAGAACCTGCAAGTTCGTGCTTTACGCAAGAATTCAGAAGAACGAGTTTGTAGCCAACTGGGCGGAACGGGAAGTACTCGAACTCACGGTTGTTGCAATCAAGACGCATGAGACAACCCTCCTTACCGAATACACTTGCAAACTGGTCCATGATACCGCAGTTTACACCACAGTAGTTGTGTTCTGTAGCCTGACCAGCGAGAACCATATCCCACTTACTTACCTTGTTATCGCCGAAGAGGTCGTTGATAGCAAAAGCGAAGCAGCTCTCGAGAGCAGCAGAAGAAGACATACCAGCACCGAGAGGAACGTCACCAGCAAACGCTGTATTGAAGCCCTTCACGTCAACACCGAGTTTACGCATCTCCTGAATAACGCCATAGATGTAGCGTGCCCAACTTGCGCGTGGTCCTTGAGGATCATCAACTTTGAACTCTACACGGTCCTTGAGGTCGATTGAGTAACACATAACAGTGTTTGTGCCATTCGGGCGAAGCTCTGCCATAATACCCTTGTCCACTGCACCAGGGAATACAAAACCTCCGTTATAGTCAGTGTGCTCACCTATGAGATTGATACGACCTGGTGACTGATAAATATTTCCTGTCTTACCGTCGAAGTGCTTAATGAAGCGACTTCTTACAAATTCGATATCCATAATTAATAAGGTTTTAGTTATAAATGTTTTATTAGTGCAAAAAGGCTTGCCCGCAAGAGCAAGCCCTTATATATTCAATATGATTATTCTACAGGAATGTCTGTATTGACATTCTTTGAGCCCCAAAGAGCGTAGTAGAAAATGTATGCAGCAGCAAGAAGTACTACTACGAAACTTGTCATGTAGTCATGCGTGAAGTCAATAACAAAGCCCTGAATACCAATCATAACTGCGAAGCCTGCAACCATCATCATGAAAGCGCCTGAAGCCTTTGCTGTGTATTTGCCAAGACCTTCGGTAGCAAGGTTGAAGATACCACCCCACATCACAGATGCACAGAAACCAACGAGCATAATTGCAAAGATACCAACAGGTATCTCACCCCATTTCAGGCTGAGTGTTGTGTAGTCGATGCCAGGGAAGCTAATGGTCTGCTCAACAGGAAGCATAATACCTAATGCAACGAGAACCATTGCAACAAAGCTAACAGTAGCGATCATAGCCTTTGCAGAAACCTTACCACCAATCATACCGCCTACGAAACGTCCGATCAGCATGAAGATAAAGTAAACAGCACTAAGAGTACCAACGTAACCTGCATCCATAGCAAGACCAGGGTTTACTGCATCCTTAGCTGAAGTAAGGTAAGCAAGGATGTATGTTGGAGGACAAACCTCCACAGCACCATAGATTGCAATTGCAAGCATACCAAGCTTGAAGTGACGGAACGAGAAGCAGCTATATTTGTCGTCTGCCAATGCGTCTGCCTTAGGCTGTTCTGGCTCCTGAATCTTTGTGAAGAAAATAACAACGAGTGCGAAAACAAAAATTGCAAGTGCAATCATCAACGCTGGAATTGCAGCTGAAACCTTAGCAGTACTTGCATCGCCAATAAGTGCACCCATAAGGATGTAAACACAAACGGCTGCAGCCGAATTAAATACGCCACCAATCTGAACCAATTGGTTACCAGTGTTGCCACCACCACCAAGAAGGTTGAGCATTGGGTTTACAACGGTGTTGAGCATACACATGCAAAGACCAGAAATGAAAGCACCAATAAGGTAAACAACGAAGCCCATAGAGCCACTGAGCCACTGGATAAGAAGTCCAACAATACCTACAATAAGAGCGAGGAGGGCTGTCTTCTTGTAGCCAAACTTCTGAATAAGAAGACCTGCTGGAATACCCATAAGGAAGTAAGCGCCAAAGTTGCCATAGTTGCCTACCTGTGCAAGGGTATCAGATACACTAAAGTTGTTTTTCAGAATGACAGCCATTGGTGAGCAAAGGTTGGTCACAAAGGCAATCATAGCAAAGAGGAAAATCATTGCAATGATAGCAACGAAGTTACCTTTTTTTGTTGTGGAATTTCCCATTGTTTTGTTTGTTGTTTTAGTTATTTTTTTTATTGATTAGTACATTCAACAAAGTTGCGGAGGGGTGATTCCTCCGCATTATTTTATGCAGTGTAGCGGAGGCGTGCAACCTCCGCTACATAGTTTGTCTACTTTTCTACTCCGAACTTATACACTGTCTTCTGTGTATACTGTTCACCAGGATTCAAAACCACTGATGGGAAGTAAGGATGGTTCGGTGAATCAGGGAAGTGCTGTGCTTCAAAGCAGATAGCACTGCGGCGTGGGAATGTAGCACCGTTCTGTCCCTTATATCCGTCAGCCCAGTTGTCGCTGTAAACCTGAACACCTGGCTCTGTGGTATACACCTCCATTGTTCTGCCACTTACCGGCTCCTTGATACGTGCTGCAAAGCTGAGTTCGCCCTCTTCCTTCTTGTTGAGCACGAAGCAATGGTCATAGCCTGCACCGTTCTTGATTTGTTCGTGGTCGGCATCAATGTCCTGACCTACAGTCTTCGGCGTACGGAAGTCGAACGGTGTACCCTTTACGAAACGTACCTCACCGGTTGGGATAGAAGTCTCGTCAATCGGCAGATAGTAGTCTGCATTGATCTCGCATTCCAGATTTTCGATAGAAGGAGTCGGGTTAGCAATGCCTGCGAGTGAGAAGAATCCATGACTCGTTAAGTTTACAACAGTCTTCTTATTTGTTGTAGCCATATATTCAATAACAAGTTCGTTGTCGTCAGTGAACGAGTATTCAACTGTTACTTTCATCTCGCCAGAGAAACCTTCTTCACCATAAGGACTTACGTACTTCAGTACGAGTGTGTGCTCGTTCATCTGAAGTGCTTCCCATACTTTTGCGTTGAAGCCTTTCAAGCCACCATGTAAACAGTTTGGACCGTTGTTAATAGGCAACTGATATTCCTTGCCATGAAGCTGAAAACGTCCCTTGCAGATACGATTGCCATAACGTCCTACAAGTGTAGACAAATAAGGTTCGGGAGAATTTATAACGTCTTGAATGTTGTCATGGCCCTGAATTACATTAGCTCTATTGCCATTCTTATCTGGAACCATAATTGCGACGAGTGCACCACCATAATTAGTAATAGCAACCTCATTGCCTTGATTGTTTTTCAAGATATAAAGGTCGGTCTCTTTACCGCCTACTGTAGTCTGAAAATCGCTTCTCTTCAGACCGCAGATATTTTCTGTTTCGGTTGTGTTAATCATAAATTAAGTTTTTTAGTTACTTATATAGTATGCAAAGTAACCAAAAAAAAATGTAACATACAAAAGAAAGCACCAAAATTACTTGGTGCTTTCCGTTAAAAACAATTAATTGTTATTTTCTAAATATGTGAGAAGGTCAGCAACCACATAACTGCTACCTCCGATGAAGATAAAATCTTCAATCGTAGCGTCCTTGCAAGCGGCTTTATACGCTGCTTCAACACTACTATAGCATGTGCCGTGAAGACCACACTCCTCTCCTATCTTCTGTATTTTATCTTCAGTTATGGCTCGATGAGTAGTTGCTTTGCAGAAATAGTAGACTGCATCTTTCGGTAGCATAGCCATAACATGAGTTACGTCTTTGTCGTCCACCATTCCGAAAACAATACGCTTTGTCTTGCCCTTCTGTCTAACAATCTGTTTACAAAGGTAGTCCCAACCAGCTACGTTATGTCCCGTATCACAAATGGTGAGCGGAGTTTTGCACAATGTCTGCCAGCGACCAAGAAGTCCAGTTGACTCACATACATTAGCAAAACCTGCAGTAACGCAATCGGTATTTTTAATAATTCCAAGCTTGCGTAATTGGTTGACAGCGTTGAGTACTGTATTGGTGTTCTTCTGTTGGTAATCGCCACATAATTCGCCTTTAATGATGCCGTATGTCTTTGTTTTATAACACATAACGCTATTTTCTTCAAGCGAACATCCAAACACCTCTTTGCTGTCTTCTGCGAAGACAATGGGGGCATTTACTGCTTTCGCCTTAGCTTCAAACACCTCGCGTGTCTCATCACAGCACTCCCCTATCACAACTGGTACATTAGGCTTTATGATGCCAGCCTTCTCTGCGGCTATCTTTGCCAGGGTGTTGCCAAGAAACTGAGTGTGGTCGAAACTGATATTTGTTATGACAGATAGAAGCGGCGTGATGATATTGGTGCAATCGAGCCTACCTCCCAAGCCAACTTCAATGACTGCAATATCAACCTCTTTCTCTGCGAAATATTTGAAAGCAAGTGCGGTTGTGAGTTCAAAGAAAGACGGGTGTAATGGTTCAAAGAAGTCGCGCTCTTGCTCAACAAAGTCTACAACATATTGCTCATCAATACATTTGCCGTTTATACGGATACGTTCGCGAAAATCTACAAGATGCGGAGAAGTGTAAAGTCCGACTTTGTAGCCAGCCGACTGAAGTATAGCTGCTAAGGTATGCGAGCAGGAACCTTTTCCGTTAGTTCCTGCCACGTGTATGGTCTTGAACTTACGGTGAGGATGGTCGAAATGGCGATCAAGCTCCTCCGTATTGAACAAGCCCTCCTTATAAGCAGAAGCCCCCACCTTTTCAAAGACGGGGGTCGAATTAAATAGATATTCTATCGTTTCCTGATAATTCATTTCTGTGAGGTAAACTCGTTGGTTATTAGTTGAAATAATTCTTGAAGCGTTCGAAGATAGACTTCTTTGTCTCCTTATCGCCCTTGAAGTTATCGCTTCCTACGAACGACTCAACAGCCTTCTTCTCATCTTTCGACAGGGTCTTCGGAACATATACGCTGATGTTTACAACGAGATCGCCTGTGCCCGTGCCATAGCCTTGAACAGAAGGCAGACCCTTGCCGCGCAAACGGAGCGTCTTACCAGGTTGTGTGCCCGGTTCAATCTTTATCTTAACCTTTGAGCCGTCGATAGTAGGTATCTCTACGTTGCCTCCAAGTACTGCTGTAGGGAAGTCGAGCAACAAATTGTAAATCACGTCGTTGCCATCGCGTACAAATGTGTCATTAGGCTCCTCTGAGATGTACACCTGAATGTCGCCATTGATGCCATTATGCTGTCCGGCACTACCCTTGCCCGGAACGTTTACTACCATTCCTTCTGCTACACCTGCTGGTATCTTGATTTCGACAACCTCTTCACCTTTTACGATGCCCGTGCCGCCACATTCCTTGCACTTATTCTTTATGACAGTACCTTCACCATGACAAGTAGGACACTCCGACTGGGTTTGCATCATGCCAAGCATAGTGCGGACGGTGCGAGTAACAACACCGCTACCGTGACAAGTAGGACAAGTTTCGCTTGCACTACCATTCTCGGCACCCGAACCATTACAATGTGTACATGTAACGTCCTTCTTCACCTTGAACTTCTTTGTAGTTCCGGTAGCTATCTCCTGCAGAGAGAGTGTCACCTTTATGCGCAAATCGGCACCGCGGTACTGTGGCTTCTGACGTTGACCGCCACCACCGAATCCGCCAAAACCACCGAATCCACCACCATGTCCGCCGAACACATCGCCGAACATAGAGAAGATATCGTCCATAGAGAAACCACCTGCGCCACCGAATCCTGCGCCACCGAATCCGCCACCAGGAGCATCAAAGCCGAACTGGTCGTATTGCTGGCGTTTCTGAGGATCGTGAAGTACGTCGTAAGCTTCAGCAGCTTCCTTGAACTTCTCCTCAGCCTCTGTATTGCCTGGGTTACGGTCGGGGTGATATTTGATAGCTATCTTTCGATATGCCTTCTTGATTTCGTCGTCTGTGGCGGTCTTGCTGACGCCAAGCACTTCATAATAGTCTCTCTTTGCCATTATATATTAATGTATAAGTGGTTTTAATTACTGTCCTACTGCTACCTTCGCGTGACGAATAACCTTATCATTGAGCTGATAGCCCGTCTGAACGCAGTCGATAACTTTACCTTTTTTGTCATCGCCCATACCCGGAACCATTGCAACGGCTTCGTGAAAGTCGACATCGAAGTCCTTTCCTTCTGTCTCAATTTTTCTTACGCCGAGCGATTCGAGCGTCTTGTTAAACTTGTTGAAAATAATCTGTACGCCTTCCTTGATAGCATTTACGTCTTCTGTTTTGTCAGCAATGGCGCGTTCGAAGTCGTCAAGAATCGGCAGGAAAGCACAAACAGCCTTCTCGCTACCATTGAGCAGAAGCTCCGCCTTTTCCTTGAGTGTACGCTTGCGATAGTTGTCAAATTCTGCAACTGCACGCAGATACTTGTCTTTGTACTGTTCTACTTCTTTCTTGGCTGCTTCAAGCTGCTCCTCTACTGTGAGTTCCGTTGTCTTCTCTTCTGCCGAATTGTCAGTGTTTGCAGATGTGTCTTCTGTATTGTCATCAGAAATCACATTGTTTTCAACGTTCTCATCATTGATTTCGATGTTATTCCCTGTATTTTCGTTATTTTTCATATTATATTAAACTTTAGTATTTATATGTTATTTAGCAAATACCTTGCCAATTTGTGTTTCACGAAAAAAAATAGAGACAACATAGACATAAATTGTATATGCTGTCTCTATTGCTATGTCGTTTAAACTATTTAATGTTAATCGAATTAACCTTTTGCGTACATTTTAGCTTTCAGCTCCTTTATCTCCTCGTTGTAAATGTAATCATCGTAATCCATGAGTTTATCGATAGTGCCGTTTGGTGTAAGCTCTATGATACGATTTGCTACAGTCTGAATAAATTCGTGGTCATGGCTTGAGAACAAAATGTTGCCTTTGAAACCAACGAGGTTGTTATTAAACGCCTGAATGCTCTCGAGGTCGAGGTGGTTGGTTGGCGTGTCAAGGATCAGACAGTTAGCATTCTTTAGCTGCATACGTGCAATCATACAACGCATACGCTCGCCTCCAGAGAGTACGTTCACCTTCTTCAGTACCTCTTCGCCAGAGAAGAGCATGCGTCCGAGGAAGCCCTTCATTACGACTTCGTTACCCGGACCATACTGCGAGAGCCAGTCGACAAGGTTCTTGTCGTTTTGGAAGAATTCTGTATTGTCGAGTGGCAAGTAGGCTGTTGTGATTGTCACGCCCCACTTGAATGTTCCTGCTGTAGCTTCACGATTGCCATTAATTATCTCAAAGAGCGCAGTCATTGCCTTTGGGTTATGGCTGAGGAACACAACCTTCTCTCCCTTTTCTATGTTGAAGCTTACGTTGTCGAAGAGTACTGTACCGTCATCATCAACTGCCTTCAAGCCCTCAACTTCAAGAATCTGGTTGCCTGGTTCGCGCTCCATCTGGAAGATAATGCCTGGGTACTTGCGACTTGATGGACGAATTTCCTCGACATTTAGCTTCTCAAGCATCTTCTTACGCGATGTTGTCTGCTTACTCTTTGCCACGTTTGCAGAGAAACGGCGAATGAACTCCTCAAGTTCCTTGCGCTTCTCCTCTGCCTTCTGGCGTTGGTTCTGTGCCTGACGCAGAGCGAGCTGTGACGACTCGTACCAGAAAGAATAGTTACCGGCAAACACTGTAACCTTTCCGAAGTCGATATCCACGGTCTGTGTGCTGACTGCATCAAGGAAGTGGCGGTCGTGGCTTACAACGAGCACCGTTTGCTCAACATTGCTCAAATACTCCTCAAGCCACTGTACGGTGTCGAGGTCCAAGTCGTTGGTAGGCTCGTCAAGCAAGAGGTTGTCCGGATTGCCGAAGAGAGCCTTTGCAAGCATCACGCGCACTTTCTCGTTGTTTGACAGTTCGCTCATCTGCTTTTCGTGCAGCGATTCGGGTATACCGAGGTTAGAGAGCATCTGTGCAGCATTGCTTTCTGCCTCCCAACCTTCCATCTCTGCAAATTTCAACTCAAGGTCGGCAGCACGTACACCATCCTCCTCAGTCATCTCTGCCTTGCTGTAGAGTTCCTCACGCTCCTTCATGTTCTTCCAGAGAGGTTCGTGACCCATGAGCACGGTATCAAGTACGCGGTATGCGTCGAACTTAAAGTGGTCCTGTTCGAGCACAGAGAGACGCTCACCAGGACCTAGTTCTACAGAACCCTTGTTTGGCTCCAAATCGCCACTGATAGCGCGGAGTAATGTAGACTTACCAGCACCATTTGCACCGATAACTCCGTAAATATTGCCTGGAGTAAACTTCAGATTTACGTCCTTGTAGAGAACTCTCTTACCAAATTGAATAGCGAGATTGCTAACTGTTATCATATTGCCTTTTCTTCTTTATATTGTTTCGAGGTGCAAAGTTACACATTATTTTCTGGATGGGCAAATTTTATGGTTAGCATATCTAAACTATAGTTTGGCAGTAAAAAAGGATAATTGTAGTACTCTCAATGTAGTACTGCAGTAATCTCGCCACTGTACTGCAGTAATCTCACTACTGTACTGCAGTAATCTCACTACCAGTACTGCAGTAATCCCTATGCCAGTACTGGAACTATCTCTATGTAGCACTAAAAAAAGACCTTGCCAACACTGATTGACAAGGTCTTTTATGATGTTTAATGATTTAAATCATACTCAAGAAGTATTCGTGTACGCGTGTATCATCGTTCAGTTCGGGGTGAAACGATGTAACAAGCTGCTTACCTTGGCGTGCAGCAACGATGTGTCCATCTACCTCTGCCAAAATTTCAGTATCCCCCTTAACCTTGCGGATATATGGTGCACGGATGAATGTCATAGGTATGTCCTCGCCTACTCCCTTCATTGGTGCTATGGTATAGAAGCTACCGAGCTGACGACCGTAGGCGTTACGGAGAACTTCCGTGTCCATAGTGGCGAGTCGGGTTGCAGGCTCGCCTTCAATCTGCTTTGAGAGTAGAATGAGTCCGGCACATGTTCCAAAGACGGGAAGTCCGTCGCAGATGGTGTTACGGATAGGTTCGAGCAAGTGTAGATCGCTAAGCAACTTTGCTTGCACGGTGCTTTCACCTCCCGGGATTATCAGTCCATCCTTCGGCTGTTCCCAATCTGCCAGTTGTCTTATTTGGAAAGTTTCAACTCCAAGGCGCTGAAGCATTTGTTCGTGCTCCGCGAATGCGCCTTGAAGTGCCAATACTGCAATTCTCATTACTTGCCACGCTCAGCCATGAGCACTTCAATCTCGTGCTCGTTGATACCTACCATAGCTTCACCGAGGTCTTCAGAAAGCTCAGCAAGTTTCTTGGCATCGTTATAGTTAGTTACGGCCTGCACGATAGCAGCAGCACGCTTCTCAGGGTTACCGCTCTTGAAGATGCCAGAACCCACGAATACGCCCTCTGCTCCGAGCTGCATCATAAGAGCGGCATCAGCAGGAGTTGCAACGCCACCAGCAGCAAAGTTTACAACTGGCAATTTGCCGTTTTCGTGTACGTACTTAACCAACTCATAAGGAACCTGCAACTGCTTAGCAGCCTCGAAGAGTTCGTCCTCAGCCATTGACTTGAGACGACGCATCTCGCTCTGCATCATACGCATATGGCGTACAGCCTGAACAACATCACCTGTGCCAGGCTCCCCCTTTGTACGAATCATTGTGGCACCTTCTGCAATGCGACGAAGAGCTTCGCCAAGATTTTTTGCTCCGCACACAAAAGGAACGGTAAACTTTGTCTTGTCGATGTGGTAAACATCGTCTGCTGGAGAGAGAACCTCACTCTCATCAATATAGTCGATAGCAATAGCCTGAAGTATCTGAGCCTCTGCGAAATGACCAATGCGACATTTTGCCATTACAGGAATAGAAACGGCTTCCTGAATGCCCTTAATCATTTTGGGGTCGCTCATACGTGAAACGCCACCTGCTGCACGAATATCAGCTGGAATACGCTCTAGCGCCATTACAGCACATGCACCTGCAGCCTCTGCGATGCGAGCCTGCTCTGGAGTAGTAACGTCCATAATAACACCGCCCTTAAGCATCTGAGCCAAGTTGCGGTTCAATGTTTGTCTGTTTTCTGTCATAATGTTATTAAGTAAAATGTATTTAGATTATTTTAAATCTTATTCTGAAAGAGTGCTTCATCTCGTCCCAATTTGTGCCGAGCATCACAAATTTACCTATCTGTGAAGTTGAACGCACGTGTTTGCCAATGCACGGACAAGCGTCATAGTCGCCAATTCGCACAATACGCAAGTTCTCTGAAGCGTCCTCTGGCAAACGATCAATACTTATATCGTCGGGAATATGATTACGATCTACCACTTCATACTTTACGGGGAGGTCTTCCTCAATGAGTTCATTCATGCGCACTTCAATCTCTTTCTCTTCCTTGCGCGAAGGCTTGTGGTCGAGGATGAAACTGATTTTGCTTTTCTTGCGTTCAATGTGCGCATTGCGCGAGCGCTCGCATCCGAACATTCTCACCATTGTCTGGTTGAGTAGATGTTCTGCCGTGTGGGCAGGTGGGTACTCTTCCTTGTTGTGTGCGTTGAAAATCTCTTCTGTCTCCATACTCAATTGCATTTTAAGTATTACACATTTATACGCATCCACGTCCACGTTGACGGATGTAGTAGAGCCGAAGTGTACTGCCACGTTTGTACCAGAGAGCAAATCTGTAGCCACAACATCCTTGCGTGGAATATGGAGGAAAGTGAAAGCATGGTCGGGTATATTTACCGTTAGCGATGCCTTCGCTCCGTCGAAGTTAGCAACAACAAACAACAATTCGTCGTTGGCTTTTCGCAAGAAAGCGTATTGACGTTCGGCAATATGTTCGTTGACGTACATCAAATCGAAGAAGTCGCCCTCACTTACAGCCTTCTCTGCATTGGCTATGTTGAGCACTTCAGAGTAAAGACGTGAGAGTTCACGCTCTTCATCGGTTGACTCTTTAGACACAAAAGCACGATACAGAGACGGAACAGTCCAATAATCGAATATAGTTGTTCTGCCGTCGCAACCGCTGAATCCTTCTTCGTCCATACCACGCTCGCCATACTCCTGACCTGCATATACCATGAACGGATTCTTGCGTATAAGCACATTTGCAACAAGAGCTGGGTAAGCACGGAATGCATCGCCAGCGAAGTAGTTACTTGCAATGCGCTGCTCGTCGTGGTTCTCAAGGAAGTAAAGCATATGTTCGTTGATATCGTCCACCCACTGCCATGCTGTGGTGATTTTAGAAGTTGGACAACCATCGCAGATTATGCTACGCATCGTGTCGTACATGCCAACCTTGTCATATAGATAGTCGAAGCCTGCAGCCACGTAGTGACGATAATCCATGGGGTTATATACCTCTGCGATAAACAATATGCCAGGGTTGATGGCTTTCACCTTAGCGATAGCCCAACTCCAAAACGCGGTTGGCACCATCTCTGCCATATCGCATCGAAATCCGTCTACTCCTCTTGCTGCCCAAAACAATAGAATGTCAAGCATCTTCTGCCATGTGTTTGGCACCGGCGAGAAATGCTCTGAGCGTCCTCCGGCATCACAATAGTCAACACCGTAATTGAGTTTTACGGTTTCATACCAATCGTTCTTGCCAGGATATGCATCGAAGTGATCATTACCTGTTGCTTTTGCAGGGCATTCGGTGTAAGGTTCGGATTCTCCTGCGTAGAGGTCTATGCTTGGGGAGAACTGCTGTCCTACATTATAATAGAAGTTGTTATCAGAGCTAAATCCCATCGACTGGTTGTCTGTTGCTCCGAGGTCAACGATTCCTTCTGGTTTTACAACCGAGTGATATTGACGAGCGACATGGTTAGGCACGAAGTCGATGATTACTTTCATGTTTGCCTTGTGAGTGCGCTCTACGAGTGCGTCGAATTCCGCACTACGCTCATTCACATCTTCTGCAAGGTCGGGGTCTACATCATAATAGTCGGTTATAGCGTATGGCGAGCCTGCTCTACCCTTCACTACAGCTGGATGTTGTCGAGGGATGCCGAACGAAGAATAGTCTGTCATAGAAGCATGGCGAATGATTCCCGTGTACCATACATGGGTGATACCTTTCGCACGAATCTGCTGGAGTACTTCGTCGGAGAAGAAGTTCATCTTTCCACAACCGTTCTCGGCAATCGTACCATTCTGCTTGCACACATTGGTACGATTGCCGAACAATCGTGTAAAAATCTGGTATATTATGATTTTCTGCTGAGCCATGTCAATTAGATGATACCGTGGGCAGCCACAGTCTTATCGATACGACCAATCATTCCCTGAAGAGCCTTACCTGGGCCACACTCTGTGAAGTCGTTTGCTCCTGCCTTAATCATATTCTGTACGCTTGCAGTCCAACGTACACTGCTTGTGAGCTGAGCAATGAGGTTTGCCTGAATCTCAGCAGGGTCGGTGTGTGGCTGTGCGTCCACATTCTGGTATACGGGACACTTCGGCTCAGAGAATGTTGTTGCCTTGATTGCCTTTTCAAGCTCTTCCTTTGCTGGTTGCATCAGCGGAGAGTGGAATGCTCCACCAACCTTCAGCGGCAGAGCGCGCTTAGCACCTGCAGCCTTCAGTTTCTCGCAGGCAGCGTTGATTGCATCAACATTACCGCTGATAACGAGCTGACCAGGGCAGTTGTAGTTGGCTGCAACAACGATGTTACCATCGGTGCTAACCTCTGCACAAATCTCCTCTATCTTTTCGTCTGGCAAGCCGATAACAGCAGCCATTGTACCAGGGGCTGCCTCACAAGCCTTCTGCATTGCAATGGCACGTGCAGAAACCAGTTTCACGCCATCCTCAAAACTCAATGCGCCTGCTGCAACAAGTGCAGAAAGTTCACCAAGCGAATGACCAGCTACCATTGTCGGTGCGAATTCGTCACCAAGACAAAGAGCAGAAATAACGCTATGAAGGAATACTGCAGGTTGTGTAACCTTTGTTTGAGTAAGCTCTTCGTCTGTACCCTCAAACATAATATCAGTGATGCGGAAGCCCAGGATTTCATTAGCTTTCTCAAAAAGTTCCTTTGCTTTCTCGTTATTATCGTACAGGTCTTTGCCCATACCTACAAACTGTGATCCTTGTCCAGGAAATACAAATGCTTTCATTCTAATTCTTTTATTTAATATTAATATACTCTTAATAACACACAAAAACCTTCATTCCAAGCAAACTTGATAGTTAAGGTTTGCGCATATTTTATGCAAAGATACAAAAAATGTAACAATCGCTATCGATATTTGATTAATTGTTGCTAAAAAATACTAACTTTGCAGTTGTAAGGCTTTGATGATACCCCATCATCAAGTCAACACCACTTACAAATTAGCATTAAACACTCTACATTTAAATATATGAATATATATAAATTGCGGCACGCCATACTGACACTTCTAATATTTACATTGTCAATTGCACATCTGTCCGCTCAGATTAAATGGAATTCTGCGTATCAAGCATATATTGATCAATATAAAGACCTTGCCATTGAGCAAATGCTGAAATATAACATTCCAGCAAGTATTACTCTGTCGCAAGGTTTATTGGAAAGTGGAGCTGGAAAGAGCTGGCTCACCAAATCGTCAAACAATCATTTTGGTATCAAATGTCATGGTTGGACCGGTCGTCGTGTGTTTCACGATGATGATGCACGCGGAGAGTGCTTTAGAGCTTACGATAATCCCCGACAGAGTTTTGAAGACCATAGCCGTTTTCTTGCTACACAATCACGCTACGCACGCCTGTTTTCTTATTCGCGAACCGATTACAAGAGTTGGGCACGTGGACTGAATCAGTGTGGTTATGCAACAAATCCTCAGTATGCTTCAAAACTGATACAGATAATTGAGCTCTATCAGTTGAACAAGTTTGACAAAGCTACGAGGTTCGATCAGTTTATGGTTAAACATTCAACGGAGGATGGCTTAGCTCCCGATGGCACATTCCACGTTATAAAAGCATACAACCATAACTATTATATAATAGCCCGTAAAGGCGATACGTTCAAATCGCTTTCAAAAGAACTATGTATTGGTAAACGAAGACTCGCAAAATACAACGAACGTTATTATAAAGACGAGTTAAATCCTGGCGACATTATTTATTTAAAGCGAAAAAGAAAGAAAGCCACAAAGGAATACAAAAATGTGCCACACGTCGTAAAGAACGGCGAAAGCATGTATTCTATAGCTCAAAAGTATGGCATTCGTTTGTCAAGTCTGTATAAGAAGAACGGGCTTAGTCCCGACTTTGAGATAAGAGTTGGTGACAGACTTAGAGTTTATTAATGATAGTATCGGTCGTTACGCATACATTACATACATCCATCAACCGATACCAACATCCGCAACGATTGATACGTATATGTGTAACAATCGTTGCGGATGTTTTTTACTCATTTTTCATATGTGTCGATTTCTTCTTCAAACAATTTGTCGAATATATCCATTAATGCATTCTTATCGTTTATAATCTCGCGTATCGCTTTAAGTTTATCTGTGTTTGGCGAGTTCGGTAACCACAGACGTATATATCCATGTGTGGAATACTTATGGTCGAGATGCTCAAAGAAGCGTTTCTTTTGTTCTTCTTTATTGTATTCTGGATAATGACTCAACCCATACTGTATCGTACGGCGGAATATGTGTATAGGCTCAAGATCTCTATCGGCTTCGGCTACAATCTTGCCATAAATGCTACGTGGTGCATGTGAGGCTGATGCACGATGGTCTTCCACAGCTTCCTTCATTATACGCAATTGTTCGGGTGAAAACCAACGCTGAAGACGGCGATCTGCCATAAGTATTTTGCCGCTTTGGATGTGGTGTACAGCACGCGGACCCTCAAGTCCAAGGTCGTGATAAGCGGCAATCGTATATGCCATATTGATGTCTGCACCACATTTTAAAGCAAGTTCAAGCGACTGTTTTATTACATGATTGACATGTGACAATCGGTGCGCTTTATCAAAAGAATTATAGCGGGGTAATATATTTTGCTCGACAAACTCCATCAGATCGAGACTTACGTTTCTTCCATTCATGTCTTGAAAACTTTTATTTTAATTGCAAAATTAATCTATTATAGTTAATTTTGCAAGAACATACACAACTAATATCAATAAATAAGATGAACGAATCGAATGTAATAACCAATTCTTTTAAAGCGTGGTTTCTTGCAGCACGCCCGAAAACACTCACGGGGGCTGCTGTACCTGTGATGATAGGCATTGCTGCCGCTATTGCTCAATATGGTGACACAGTACGAGTTGGTGCTGCTGTACTCTGTATGCTCTTTGCTCTCGTGATGCAGATTGATGCCAACTTCATAAATGATTATTTCGACTTTATGAAAGGTACAGACGACGAGAAGCGTCTCGGGCCTAAGCGCGCATGTGCGCAAGGCTGGATTACGGCTGCTGCAATGCGCCTCGGGCTTCTTTACACTACTCTTTTAGCTTGTGCTATCGGTCTTCCACTTATATATTATGGTGGTTGGGAGATGATACTCATAGGTGTAGCTTGCGTCGTATTTTGCTTCCTATACACCATCTCGTTTTCATACATCGGACTTGGTGACGTTCTTGTGCTCGTATTCTTCGGTCTATTACCGGTCTGCATGACGTATTGGCTTGTGTCTCCTCCAACACCACTCATGTCAATACCTTGGCAGGTGATTACATTGTCCGCAGCTTGTGGTTTGGTTATAGATACACTACTTGTAGTGAACAACTACCGAGACATTGACAACGACAGACGTGCTGGCAAACGCACGCTCATTGTTCGTATTGGCGAGCATGGCGGCTTGACACTCTATGCTATTCTTGGATTTATAAGCACTATTTTGGCGTTAATTGGTATGGCATTTCTTAATTGGCAGGATGAGCAATACGCGAAGTTGATTATATTGCTTTATTTGCCATTTCATATTGTGACATTCACGGAGATGCGCCGTATACGAAAAGGTGCAGAACTGAACAAAGTGCTTGGCATGACAGCCCGCAATATGTTGATATATGGCATTCTGGTCACCATTGGGTTACTCGTATAAGCACACTCCATTATTCATGTGCATATAATTAATCAATGAGTAGGCAATAAATTCACGTAAATAGCATAAAAAATTTTATAAAAACTTGTAGGATATAACTAAAGTATATACTTTTGCAGCGAAAATTGCGATGGGATAAATATAAACGCCTATCATAACAAGCAAATCAAGTAACAAATAATAAGACTTTAATAATATATGAAACAACAAAAAGCTCTGACACTCAAGACACTAACAAAGAGTAATGTATGGGAAGTTGAAGAAAATGACATCTTCAGAATGTGGAAAACAGCAGAAAAAGAGTCGGATTTCAAAGACAACCGCAATCATTATCTGGACGTTATACGTAGTGCCTTTGAAATAGAAGAAATAAAAATAGACAAGCCGGAGGTAATAAAGAAATATGAAGCACGCGACTTTAAGGTCGGAAATATACACTTTGACGACAACGACAACAAAAAATGGGGCATTAAGAAGCGTGCAATCAACCGCATCACAGATCTTACATACGAGAATATACATCATATTTCTGCTGCAAAACTTATTGAAGTTCTTGATCGTAACTTCGGCGGTGGTTGGGATTCATTGTCGCAGAGCGTACAGGATATAATAGAGTCTGGTTTCGATATTAGCACGACAACCTTACCTAAAGATCGTCTGCACAAACCTGGTGGTATGTACGATAAAAAAGTTAATGATGGCTATGAGGTTCTCGAAATAACCAAGGGGCTTTGGGTTGAAGCTATTTTTGCAAAGGCAAAACCAAAAGTAGAAAATCACCATAAGCATGATGACGATAACGACTCTATGAACAAAGGATTTGGTGACAACTATGACGAAGATTTTGAAGATGAGAATCCAAGTGAAAACTCTTATGATGATGACGACGATGACGACTTCGATGAGGACAAATTAACAGAGGAGAGCTATCGTACTACATTTGAAACAGAAGAAGATCTCAACCTTGAAGCAGAGGACGTAGCGGATGATGACTATTAATAATCTGCTGCTTCAATAAGTATAAGAAACGATAAAAACATAGCTTATTTGCACTAATGCGTAAAATATTGCACATAACTTTTGGCATTGTGCAAATAAGTATGTACCTTTGCACAAACTTTTTATTATTGTGCAAATGATTGAAATACCAAGTTTTAACGAACTTATAGAAAAGAGTATTATCTCTAATTGGGATAAGGATGCTCTTACCGATTTTAAAGGCGCAACTTTACAGTATCATGATGTAGCTCGCAAGATTGAAAAGCTCCACATTATGTTTGAAAGTAGTGGTGTGCAGCGTGGTGACAAAATTGCGCTCTGCGGACGTAATAGCTCCAATTGGGCTGTAGCTTTCCTCGCAACACTTACCTACGGCGCTGTAGCTGTACCTATTCTTCATGAGTTCACAGCCGATCAGATTCACAACATTGTAAACCATAGTGAAGCAAAGTTGCTCTTCGTTGGTGACTATGTTGCTACAATCATCGACCAAACAAAGATGCCCGACCTTGAAGGCATCATCTACATCCCCGACTATTCGCTCGTAGTGTCTCGTACTGATAAGCTTACTTATGCTCGCGAACATCTTAACGCTATGTTCGGTGAGAAATATCCTAAGTTCTTCCGTAAGGAGCACGTACACTATTACAGAGAGCAAAGCCCAGAGGAGTTGGCGCTTATCAACTACACTTCTGGCACTACCGGTTTCTCTAAGGGTGTTATGATTCCGTACCGCGCAATGTGGAGCAACTACGACTTTGCTATGACTGCCGTAGCCAAGCACATTAAGAAGGGCGATAATGTCATCAGTATTCTCCCTATGGCGCACATGTATGGCATGGCGTTCGAATTCCTCTTCGAATTCCTCTTCGGCTGTCACGTGTTCTACCTTACACGCGTTCCTTCTCCGGCTATTATTGCTGCAGCATTCGCAGAAGTAAAACCAGCAATCATCATTGCTGTACCCTTGGTTATCGAGAAGATTATCCGCAAAAAGGTGCTGCCTAAGCTTCAGACCAATCGCATGCGTCTGTTGCTCAACATGCCGTTCGTAAACAAGAAGGTTTTCGAGAAGATTCGCGAGCAGGTAGTAAATGCGTTCGGTGGCAAGTTCTATGAGATTATCGTTGGCGGTGCTGCTTTCAACCAGGAAGTAGAGCAGTTCTTGCAGCGTATTGAATTCCCGTATACTGTTGGTTACGGAGCTACCGAGTGTGCTCCTATTATATGTTATGCAGATTGTCACGACTTTGTTGCAGGTTCGTGCGGCAAGCCCGTTGTACACATGGAGGTTAAGATTGACAGCCCGGATCCGCAGAATGTACCTGGCGAGATTCTTGCTCGTGGTCTTAACGTAATGCTCGGATACTTCAAGAACGAAGAGGCTACAGCGCAGACACTCGACGCAGAGGGTTGGTATCATACCGGCGACCTCGGACTTATGGACGCAGACGGCAATGTATTTATTAAGGGACGCTCAAAGAATATGCTTCTCGGCGCTTCTGGTCAGAATATCTATCCGGAGGAGATTGAGGATAAGCTCAACTCGCTGAATATGGTTAACGAGTGCATTGTCGTTCAACGTGGCGAGAAACTTGTTGGTCTTGTTTATCCCGACTTCGACGAGGCTGCAACAATGCAGCTCAACGACTCTGACCTTGAGAACATCATGGAGGAGAACCGTCAGGAGCTCAACGCTTCACAACCACCCTACTGCCGTCTTGCTGCTATCGAGATTGTGAAAGAGGAGTTTGAGAAGACACCTAAGAAGAGCATCAAGCGCTACTTGTACAAGTAGTGCTAATGCTTGTAAGCAAGGACATTTAGAATAATACTTTATAAGTTTTAAAGCACGCATTCCGTGCTTTTATAAACTAAAAAAAGGATAATTATGAAAGCTGTTTAAATATTACAGCAATCATAATTATCCTTTTTTATTATGCCATTATCGATTATTTCTTTTCAACCGGAACTGCATACCAATCGCCGGTTTCCTTTACAAGCTTGCGTCCGAAGTTTGCCGGATAACCAGGACGTGTTACAGACTGGAGCAACTTGCCGTCTTTCTCCTTCTTTACAGCCATGTCGTTGTACTTGACAATGATACGTGTAGCAAGACGCTTCCAGTTTGCAAGCATCTCGTCTGCCTTTGCGTTGCTGTAGTTGTTCAGGAGTTTCAAAGCTGCAGCCTTGTCTGTCTGATACAAGTCGGCTGCCTGCTTCTCAATCGAAGTCTGATTTGCGAAATAGCTTGTTTCGAGCGAATCGCGAACAGCCTTAAGTTCCGGGAACAACTGCGAGTAGCGCGGATAAACCATGTTGCTCACCATGTTGCAAAGCCAGAAAGCGTTGTCAGAACTGAATGTAACAGCATCAGCTCCCTTCGTGTTGTAGCATGCAGGCTGAACAGTATTGCCGCAATATACCGGTGTATACGCTACCATGTTTGCATCGTCATTGCCGAACCATAATACGCCACCGATTTCGCGTGGCAACCATGAACGCAACTGCGACACAAATGTGAAAGCAGTCTGCTGCGTAGAGATAGGACGCTCATTGAAATACTGCTTGCCATCAACGGTGAAAGTCAAAGGAGTCGGGCGATAAGGCATCTCATAGATACCACCACCAATGCTTGTTGTGTCGAGTGCAAGAGCTGTACCTTCATAATGGTCGCGCATGCCGTTCTCTACATCAGCCACAGAAAGTTTGCGATTTGGCACTATCCACAAAGGCATGTCCTCTGCATCCTTATCCTTACCTAAAGCCCAAGGCAAGTAGCGGTCGAAGTCGTCAGCATAGTGATTGAAGAAGCTCCAAACACGTGCATCGCAGAAACGACGACCAGAGAAGTCTGGGAATGCGTATGTATTCTTCCAAGAGAACTCAGAATCCTTACCATTGAACCATCCCATCTTACGGGCGTAAGAAATTACGTTCTTCGAGTAAAGCACGTTCTTCTTGTCCTTCATGTTGAACTTGCCAATACGGCTTTGGTTGGCATGAGCGCAAATTGCATCATCGGGTATGCGCAGAGCTACCCAAACAACACCTTTAGAACCAGCACCGGTACCCTGCATCTCCATAATCCAAGCCTCGTTGGGGTCGCAGATAGAGAAAGTCTCACCTTCTGAGTTATAACCATATTTCTCTACAAGCGATGTCATTACGCTGATTGCCTCACGTGCAGTCTTTGCGCGTTGCAAAGTTACGTAAATAAGCGATCCGTAATCAAGAATTCCGGTTGAATCGACCATCTCCTCACGACCGCCATACGTGGTCTCGCCGATTGAAAGCTGAAACTCGTTGATATTACCTATAACGTTATAAGTAACTGGCGCTTCCTCAATCTCTCCATGATACACGCCAGAATCCCAATCGTAAATCTGGCGCATTGAGCCCTTTGGGTGAGTGCCTGCCGGATAATGGCAAAGATGACCGAACATACCGTAATCGTCAGCATTATAAGACACCATGACCGAACCGTCAACACTCGCCTTCTTACCTACAATAAGGTTAGAGCAAGCGAATGCTCCGCTTGAAGCAAGGAGCATTGCTGCTGAAAGAATTAATGATTTCATAGGCTAAGCTAATTTTATTCGCAAGCCTTGAAGCTCATATCAAGTCCCTTAACCGAGTGGGTAAGAGCGCCAACAGAGATGAAGTCGACACCACACTCTGCATAGTCGCGAATTGTGTCGAATGTGATACCACCACTCGACTCAGTCTCGAACTTACCACCTACAATATCTACAGCCTTCTTTGTATCTGCAACAGAGAAGTTGTCGAGCATGATACGATTAATGCCACCGCAGTTCATTGCCTCTGCAAGCTCATCAAAGTTGCGCACCTCAATCTCAATCTTCAGGTCGAGACCTTTCTCCTTAAGATATTCATGGCAACGAGTGATAGCGTTTGTGATGCCACCACAGAAGTCAATATGATTATCCTTCAAGAGAATCATGTCGAACAAACCGATACGATGGTTCATGCCTCCACCAATCTTCACAGCCTGCTTTTCAAGCATACGCAAGCCAGGAGTTGTCTTGCGTGTGTCAAGCACGTGAGTTTTTGTACCCTTCAGACGTTCAACATATTTGTTTGTCATTGTTGCAATACCACTCATACGCTGCATGATGTTCAGCATGAGACGCTCTGTTTGTAGCAGAGAACGAACCTTAGCAGTAACAACCATCGCAATGTCACCCTTCTTTACCGGTGTGCCATCGTTGACGAGCACTTCCACCTGCATTGTCGGATCGAACTTTGCAAACACGCGTTTTGCCAGTTCTACGCCAGCAAGAATACCATCCTCTTTGATTAGAAGATGTGACTTGCCCATTGCGTTCTCTGGAATACAACACAATGTAGTGTGGTCACCATCACCTATGTCTTCTGCAAATGCTAAATCGATAAGTCGATCTTCTAATTCGTTTACGCTTAACATAATCTTTAATTTTTTTAATTTGTTATTATATTAATATATTATTGTCTTTAAAAGCCTGCAAGCCAACAGCTGTTTTTTTGATAATGATTGTTCCGCCAAGCCAGATAGTAAACGCAATCTCTTTTTCGAGGTGGAACACTCTCTTCACAACGCCATCCTCTATCTCCACCACTCCATTTGCTATGGAATTGTCATCACTAACAATGTGATGGGCTGCATATAGATTACTCATTGCTTTAAGGATTATTGCTTTTGTTTAAGCATTAATGGTTTCTTTGATTGCAGAATGAGACTGCTATCATTAGTTGTTTTTAGCGAGTCTACTTTGTTGCCGTTCGATTGCTCTGCACGCTTTGTATGCATACGTATCAACTTGATGTTCGTAATAAGCAACATCTTCAACGTTGTCTTTGATGTCAAGTTTTGGTTCTGCATATTATTGTGCAAGAAGAAACCTTTTATGTTCTTTATCTTTAAACGTCCTGTATTATTTATCTGCAAATGATAGTGGGTGCTTGACATAAGCGAATTGCTTACCACCTCTACCGAATCGTTGCTATATGTAACCGCAAGTAATGCAACACCGTCTCGCATTCCATCTTGATAGACAAACTTCGTGTCGAAATCGAGGAATATTCTATCGCCTTCATGGTAGGAAGTATCAGCTTTTATCTCGAATGTCTTACGATTAAAGGCTAAGTATGGTGATAGAATAACGATTGGTGACGACTGCCACACGTTTGTTGTGTCTGAGTTGTTTATAATCTCATCACCTATGTTCAGCTGCGAACCACCATATATAGCCGATTCGTTATTGAGTCGCTCCGCCACTTTATCGTATACATCTTCAAGCAACTTTGTGTGACGAGTATAGTACACTAAAGACGAATCAAAGTCAGCCTGACTAACCCTGTGTTTCTTCAGAATATATGTTTGATAAGCGCGCATAGCTATAGTGTCGCCAGTTGTATTAACGCTTTGAATACCCTCAGCAATGTGGTAATCGTATATGATCTCAGCCATTTTGTTGGGCTGAAGATACTTGCGGGGTATTCCTGGTTTGCAGCTGATGATGCCCAATACGGACATTATAACAATGGCACAATATATAACTCTTTGCATTATGTATATATATATATTATTTGTTAGAAAACAAAACTTCCAACTGTTTTCTATAGAATAGTAACAAAGTAACTACACCAACGCTGATACATGCATCAGCGAAGTTGAACACGGGGGAGAAGAATACATATTCAGAACCTCCGACATAAGGCATCCACTCTGGCCATGTGGTCTGAATGATTGGGAAGTAGAACATATCTACAACTTTACCATGAAGGAATGTAGAATATCCCTCACCAAACGGAACAAACTGCGAGACTGTAAATGGTGTTGAAGCATCGAATATCAAGCCATAAAACAGACAGTCGATTAAGTTGCCAGCAGCACCTGCAAGCACCATCGCAATTAATACGATGTATCCGATAGGTGCCTCATTTTTCTTGATTATCTTAGCAAGATAGTAACCAATAAATCCTATAGCAAAGAGACGGAAGAGACTGAGTACGAGTTTGTTTATGAATTTCATTCCATAAGCCATTCCGTTGTTTTCTATGAATTCGATATAGAACCAATCTGTCACTCGCTTAGCCTCGCCGAGTGTCATATTGGTCTTCACTTCAATTTTTATTATTTGGTCGATAAGCAGTATAGCTATAACAATAGCTATTGCTATCCATGCTTTAAATGTTTTGTTGTTCCGTATCATTGATTATTAAAAATATGGGAGTGTACCAAGTCCTTGCATACGTTATTATATATACAGTCTTGATACACTCACAATTAGTAGCGACTACTACTTTTTACGTGCATTCTTTGATGCGACACTAAGTGTAGCATGGGGTACAACGCGAAGACGTTCCTTTGGAATGAGTTCGCCTGTCATACGGTCAATACCATAAGTCTTATTCTCCACACGCACCAAAGCAGCTTCCAGTCCCATAATGAACTTTTGCTGACGATTGGCCATCTGTGCAATCTCTTCTTTTGATTGCGATGCACTACCCTCTTCGAGAGCTTTGTATGTAGGAGATGTGTCTTCTATGCCATTGCCATCTGTATTACGCAGCTGCTCCATCATCGAATTAAAATCGCGACGAGCAAGGCGCAACTTTTCGTTAATTATCTCGCGGAACTCTTCAAGTTCCTCGTCCGAGTAACGTGTCTTTTCTGCCATGATTGATAGGGTTTAGTAAGATTGAATATTAGAGTTATTTAAGTAGAGGGCGTGTTGCGATGAACACGCCCTCTTGTGTTTGTTACGTATTAGTTCTTAACGATCTTCACATTGAGCTTGAAGTCGTCGATTTCAACCTCAACACCGTCGTTCTCTGCAACATTTATGTCGAGAGCAAGAACCTGCGACTTTATGTAATCAGCGTAACCTGCGATAGCGTTTTCTATGCGCTCGTTAGGCGAAACTATTACATGAATACGGTCTGTAATCTCAAGACCCGACTCCTTGCGGATATTCTGAATGCGTGAGATAAGCTCGCGAGCCATACCCTCGTTGCGGAGTTCGTCGGTAAGCTCAATCTCAAGAGCAACTGTCAGGTTACCCTCGTTGCTTACGAGCCAGCCCGGAATATCCTCAGAGATAATCTCTACGTCAGCCACCTCGACGGTTACGTCCTGACCCTCTACGTTCACAACGATGCTGCCGTTGTTCTCGAAGAGTGCAATCTGCTCCTGGTCGAAAGCAGAAACAGCTGCTGCGATGCCCTTCATGAGCTTGCCGAACTTCTTACCCATTGTGCGGAAGTTGCACTTCACCTTCTTCACGAGAACGCCGTTGCCCTCGACGAAGCGGAGTTCCTTCACGTTTACCTCGCTCAGGATCAAGTCCTTCACAGCCTCAATGTGGCGGCGCTGCTCCTCGCTTGCTGCCGGAACCATGATAGCCTGCAGCGGCTGACGCACAGCGATGTTCACCTTCTTGCGCAGAGCGTGAATCATGGAAGTGATGGTCTGTGCCATACCCATGCGGCTTTCAAGTTCGCTGTCGATAAGACTCTCGTCAGCTACCGGGAACTTAGCCAAGTGAACCGACTCTGTGCCCTCAAGCTCGTTTACGCCGAGGTCGCAGTAGAGCTGATCAGCAAAGAACGGAGCGAACGGAGCGAGCAACTTAGCCACGGTCTTAAGACAAGCATAGAGAGTCTGATAAGCAGCCAACTTGTCCTTAGACATGTCTGTACCCCAGAAACGTTTGCGGTTAAGACGAACGTACCAGTTGCTGAGATCGTTGTTCACGAAGTCGATGATAAGACGACCGGCGCGTGTCGGGTCGTAGTCCTCCATCTCCTTTGTTACATTCTTCACGAGAGTGTTGAGTACAGAGAGCACCCAACGGTCAATCTCCGGACGCTCTGCAACCGGAACAAGCTCAGCCTTAGCGTCGAACTCGTCAACGTTGGCATAGCCGCTGAAGAATGAGTAAGTATTATATAATGTACCGAAGAACTTGCGACGCACCTCGTCAACACCCTTCGGGTCGTACTTGAGGTTGTCCCACGGCTCGGAGTTAGTCATCATGTAGAAGCGAACAGCGTCAGCACCGTACTCCTCTATCTGGTCGAACGGATTGACAGCGTTGCCCAAGTGCTTGGACATCTTGTTGCCCTTTGCGTCGAGCACAAGACCTGATGATATTACGTTCTTGAACGCAACCGAATCGAACACCATTGTAGCGATAGCGTGCAATGTGAAGAACCAGCCACGAGTCTGGTCAACGCCCTCGTTGATGAAGTCAGCCGGGAAGAACTTTGGCGGTATAGCCACGCCTTCGTAGTTGCTGTTCACAAGAGCCTTGCGATCATCCTCTGTGCCGCGAGCCATCTCGCCCTCGAACGGATAGTGGAGCTGTGCGTAAGGCATAGAACCAGAGTCGAACCAAACGTCGATGAGGTCGCTCTCGCGGTGCATCGGCTGACCCTCGTCGTTCACGAGCACGATGTTGTCTACATACGGACGGTGGAGGTCTACGCGGTCGTAGTTCTCCTTAGAGTAGTCGCCCGGTACGAAGCCGTTGTCCTTAAGCGGGTTAGATGCCATAACGCCAGCAGCTACAGCTTTCTCGATTTCTACATAAAGCTCTGCGAGCGAACCGATACACTTCTCGCCGCGCTTGTCGTCGCGCCAGATAGGAAGCGGTGTACCCCAGAAGCGTGAACGCGAAAGGTTCCAGTCGTTGAGGTTCTCGAGCCAGTTGCCGAAGCGGCCCGAACCGGTTGATTCCGGCTGCCAGTTGATAGTCTTATTGAGTTCAACCATGCGCTCCTTGCAAGCAGTGTCCTTGATGAACCAGCTATCGAGCGGATAGTAGAGAATCGGCTTGTCGGTACGCCAGCAATGCGGATAGTTGTGCACGTGCTTCTCTGTGCGGAAAGCCTTGCCCTCCTGCTTCAGTTCCATGCAGAGCACCACGTTGAGGTCCTCAGCCTTGTCGGAAGCCGCCTTGTCCCAAACGCCGTCGGTGTTGAACTTCGGGTCGTAAGCGTTCTTCACGTAGTCGCCTGCGTGATGAGCATAGAGCACCTTGTCAACGCAAATGTTCAGGAAGTTGTTGTCGAGATCCTCAATAGCGTAGAACTTACCCTGGAGGTCTACCATCGGGCGTGTCTCGCCCTTCTTATTAATAAGGTAGAGAGCCGGAATATTAGCATCCTTAGCCACCTTGGCATCGTCAGCACCGAATGTCGGAGCGATATGTACGATACCCGTACCGTCGTCTGTAGTAACATAGTCGCCGAGGATTACGCGGAAAGCCTCGCTCTCCATCTCAACAAACTTGTCGCGACCGTCTTCTGAAGCGAACACCTTGTCGGCATGAGCGGCAGCATAGTCGAGAACGAAAGCCGGAGCTTGGTCGTCAACCTTCTCGCACGGCTTAACCCACGGCATGAGCTGAGCGTAGTGCAAGCCCTCGAGCTCAGTGCCCTTCATGCGGTCGACGATGCGCCACGGGCAGAGTTTCTTCTCCTTGTCGAACGGCAGCAACTCGCCCTCTGTGCACTCCTGGTCAGCCTTGAGGTACGACTTAACGAGGTTCTCTGCCATAACAAGTGTTGCAGGCTCACCGCTATAGAGGTTGTATGTCTCAACTGCCACATAGTCGATCTTCGGACCAACGCAGAGAGCCACGTTTGAAGGCAATGTCCACGGAGTGGTTGTCCAAGCTACGAAGTAAGGCTTACCCCACTTTGTCCACTCTGCCTTCGGATCCTTAATGAGGAACTGAGCGGTTACGGTCAAGTCCTTAACGTCGCGGTAGCAACCAGGCTGATTAAGCTCGTGAGAGCTAAGACCCGTGCCTGCACCCGGAGAATACGGCTGGATAGTGTAACCCTTGAAGAGCAAGCCCTTGTTGTAGAGCTGCTTCAGAAGCCACCACAGAGTCTCTATGTATTTATTGTCGTATGTGATGTACGGATTGTCGAGGTCTACAAAGTATCCCATCTCCTCAGTAAGCTTGCGCCACTCGGCTGTGAACATCATGACGTTCTCGCGGCACTTGTGGTTGTACTCTTCTGTAGAGATATACTTCTCCGAATCCTTATTGTCAATATCCTTCTTTGTAATGCCAAGTTCTTTCTCTACGCCAAGCTCAACGGGAAGACCATGGGTATCCCAACCAGCCTTGCGTGGCACCTGAAAACCGTTCATTGTCTTATAGCGGTTGAAGGTATCCTTAATTGCACGGGCAAGCACATGGTGGATGCCCGGATGTCCGTTCGCCGAAGGAGGACCTTCGAAGAAGATAAATTGCGGACAGCCTTCGCGCTCATCGATAGACTTGTGGAAGACATCAAGCTTCATCCACTTGTCTAAAATCTCTTTGTTTGTTTCAACGAGATTGAAACCTTTGTGTTCAACAAATTTGTTCGACATGTTTATATATGTTTTTATATTTTCTATATTTAAGTTGCAAAGATACGCAAAATCGCGCATATTACGAGCAAAGTATATTGCATTTTAATTAAATGTTTGAAAAAAAATGTTCCAACTGCAACTATTATCTTACAATATTATTGATGTTCATGGCTCTTAGCGTGATGTTTTAAGCAGGTCAACCTAAACTTTTAGGTAGCTCATACTAAACTTTTGAGTTCGTCAACTTGATGTTTTACAACCGTTCACCGTACGCAATCCAATCGGACACCGTACGCAATCCAATCGGACACCGTACGCAATCCAATCAGGCGGCGAACGCTACGCGATGCCATGTATTTAGCATTTGCATTGCAAAAAACATGGTTGTAATGCTACAATGCACAATATTTTCAGTAATTTTGCATAGAATAAACAAATCAGTATATATGTCATTAATATTACCGGACGGACTTCCTGCTATAAAGAGTCTGAAAGAAGAAAACATATTTATAGAAAACTGTACTCAAACAGAGAACAGGAGCACACGCAAACTGAGGATAGCTCTTCTCAACATCATGCCGATAAAGGAAACCACCGAGATGGATTTTGCAAGGGTACTCTCCTACTCGCCGCTCAACATAGAATTGACGCTAATGAAGTTGAGAACACACACGCCAAAACATGCTTCACCAGAACACATGGAGCGTTTCTACACCTATTTCGACGAACTAAAAGACGAGAAGTTCGACGGATTTATCGTGACGGGCGCGCCGATTGAGCATCTTGAGTTTGAGGACGTTAGTTACTGGAAGGAGCTTTCGGAGATATTCGTTTGGGCAGACACCAACGTGAAAAGCACGCTCTACATCTGCTGGGCGGCACAAGCCGGACTCTACTATCACTACGGAGTGCAGAAGCACCTGTTGCCTACGAAGAAGTTCGGTATCTTTCGTCAGAAAGTGATGAACCCTACCCTGCCTCTGTTCCGCGGTTTCGACGACACGTTCAATATGCCGCACAGTCGCCATACCGAGGTGCGCGCGGAGGAGATACGCATACACTCGGAATTGGACATCGTAGCCGAGTCGGCGGAGAGTGGAACGAGCATCGTATATGCGCACAACGGCAGACAGATGTTCATAACCGGACACATGGAGTATGAGCCATACACGCTCGACAAGGAGTATCGTCGCGACAAGGACAAACGCGATGATGTGGATGTGCCGCAGAACTATTATATTGACGACAATCCGGCGAACAAGCCTAACGTGACTTGGCGTGCGCACGCCAATCTGCTGTTCAACAACTGGATAAACTATTATTTGCTATGAGTAACGGATTAAGAAAGATAGAACTCTTGGCGCCTGCCAAGAATCTCGAATGCGGCATCGCAGCCATCGACCATGGTGCTGATGCCGTATATATCGGTGCAGCCCAGTTCGGTGCTCGCCAGACTGCCGGCAACAGTACGGAGGATATTGCCGAACTAACCCGATATGCGCATCAGTTCGGTGCGGCGGTGTACGTCACGGTGAATACTATCGTCTACGAGAAAGAACTGGCTGCCCTGGAGCATCTATTAAAACAGCTTGTAGAGATGGGCGTTGACGCTATACTGGTGCAGGATATGGCTGTACTCGAAATCTACAAGAAGCTGAAGGCAGAATACGTAGCTCGCGGCTACCGTATGCCGGCTCTGCACGCTTCTACGCAGACCGACAACCGTTCAGCCGACAAGGTGAAGTGGCTGAAGGAGAACGGTTTCGAGCGTGTGGTATTGGCTCGTGAGTTGTCGTTAGAGGAGATTACGGATATACACAAGGCGCATCCTGATGTGGAGCTTGAGGCGTTCGTACATGGAGCGTTGTGCGTGAGCTATTCGGGTGCGTGCTATGCTTCGCAGTATTTCTTCAACCGCAGTGCCAACAGAGGCGAGTGCGCGCAGTTCTGCCGTATGGCGTTCGACCTGAAGGATAGTGACGGCGAGACTCTCATCGAGGATAGTTATCTGCTTTCGCTTAAGGATATGTGCCAGCTCGACCGTCTGGGCGATCTGCTCGAAGCGGGTGTCTGCTCGCTGAAGATTGAAGGCAGACTGAAGGATGCCAACTACGTGAAGAATGTGGTGGCTACATATAGCGAGGCACTAAACGCTTACATCGCAAAGCATACAGGCAAGTATTGCCGTTCGTCGTATGGTCGGTGTACCTACACATTCACTCCTGCTTTGGAGAAGACATTCAACCGCGGATTTACGCACTACTTCTTCAACGGACGACAGAAGGATATCTCGTCGTTCAACACACCGAAGGCTATGGGCGAATACGTGGGGTATGTCAAGGAAATTCGCCGTGGGTCGTTCAATGTGGCAGGTACTGCAATGTTCGCCAACGGCGACGGTCTGTGCTTCTTCAACAGACAGAAGAAGTTGGAAGGTTTCCGCGTAAACCGCGTGGAAAACAACCGCCTCTACCCTCTCACTATGCCTAAGAATCTGGAGCCGGGCATGGCGCTCTATCGCAATAACGACATCGAGTTTGAGCGTGCCATGCAGGGCAAGACATCTACACGCAAGTTGCAGGTAAGATTCGTCGTGAATGTTGTAGACGGCAAACTTACGTTTACAGCCACGGACGAATGCGGACGCAGCGCAAATGTAGTGCTCAACGAAACTCCAGAAAAGGCTCAGAAGTCGCAGCATGACAATATTGTGAAACAGCTCGAGAAACTCGGCAATACAGTTTGGACTGCTAATGAAATCAGTATCAACAACTCGGCTGATGAATTCTTCATTCCGTCAAGCCGTCTCGCTGCGGTACGCAGAGAATTACTCGAAGCATTGGAGAACACTCCAGTCGCTAACCATACTGATAAGCAAGCGGTTGATGAGACTGCGACTAATAGCGTAAACGCGAACAATACAGTTTATGCAGACACAATAAATATCGCAAATGTAGCAAACACAACAGCGCAAAACTATTATGAAGCACATGGCGTAAAGAACGCACCAACGGCTTTCGAGTTGAACTCTGACTACAAGGCAGGTAGCACTACGGCCCCCTCTGCCGTACCTCCGCTTATGACGTGTCGCTACTGCCTGCGTTACGCCTTGGGCTATTGCGTGAAGAATGGTGGCAAACGTCCCACATGGCATGAGCCACTACATCTTGAAGCAAAGAACGGCATACGTGTGCGCCTTGCATTCAATTGTGCAAAATGTCAGATGGAGGTTTACGCAGAATAGTAACAATCTTAATTGAAAAGGAATTAGTTAATGCACAGATTTGTAAAATTCATATCATTACTGATAACAACGATGGCGTTGGTAGGGTGTTACCATTCTAATCCGAATGGTAAAGTTCTGCCTTCGACTGCTTCATCCTCTACGCAGACACATGAAGTGGCAGGATATAATCTCGACAGTGTAAGCGAGATGCAGAACTTCAACTACGAATTTTACAAGACTCACCACTATGCACAGAACTATAACTTCGTTGTGAGGAAAGACTCCATACATCTGCTTAAGCAGCAACCAGAGGAGATGCTGAGCAATATGGAAATTGACTCATTCGCAATAAAGAAGAATTCACACATCGTGGTGGCTGACATAAAGATACTGAAAGACGACCCAATAGACTCGGTTTGGATTGAAATAGCAAGCGATCAATACGAATTTGGCTGGATACACGAGAGCGAATTACTAAAGTCGGTGGTACCCGACGACCCCATATCACAGTTCATACTGACGTTCTCCGACGTACACCTGCTCATATTCCTCATCATTATCAGTTTGATAGCAGGAGGCTATGTTGTGTATCGCCTGCAGCGTCGCAAAGTAAAGGTCGTCCATTTCGACGATATCGACTCGTTCTATCCTACCCTGTTGGCAATAACCGTAGCTGCAGCAGCTACGTTCTATTCGAGTATCCAGCTCTTTGCACCCGACACATGGCATTACTTCTACTTCCATCCCACGCTGAACCCATTTGCCTTGTCGCCAATACTCGCTGTGTTCTTGATATCGGTATGGTCAATGATGATAATCCTCATCGCCACCATTGATGATGTCTATCATAAGCTTTCGCCAACAGCAGCCACACTATACCTCTGCCGATTGGCAGCAGTCTGCGCTGCCAACTATATAATATTCAGCATTACCACATTATATTATATAGGATATGTAATATTGGTTGCATATATATATTATGCATTAAGAGTCTACGCACGCGACAACTACTTTAAATACGTATGTGGTAATTGTGGAGCAAAACTACATAAAAAGGGAGAATGTCCAAAATGTGGAGCTATGAATTCATAGCTCCACATTTTAGAATAAGAATGTACCACCAAAGGCAAGTATTACGTATCGTAAGAGTTTTCCTACGGCTATTGTCGTAAAAGCGATAGGTATGTTTGCCTTCATTAGTCCAAGCATAATGGTTATGGCACTTCCAAGAATCGGAAGAAATGCAAATATACCCATGAATGCACCTCTACCACCCATGAAGTGCTCTGCCTTCTTCAGGCTCTCTGCACTAACGTGCAAATATTTTTCAATCCATTCGAGTTTACCTAATCGTCCTACCCCATAGTTGAAGTAAGATCCTAACGCATTGCCGATTGTTGCATATATCACGAGCGGAAGCGGCTCAAGACCTGCTGCTTGCAATGCGAGCATAACAGCCTCACTACTGAATGGGAAAAAACTACCCGCTAAGAACGATGCAACTAACATTCCCCAATATCCCCAGTCAACAAGAAAATTTAAAAGAGTGTCCATACGTTGCCTATTGTTATGCCAAGGGTTATTAATATGATTATGTAGAATGAAACATTTGTAACCTTTGTGTTCGTGAGCGCAATATAATGTGCTATCATTGGAGCAGTATTGACAATCAACAATGTCAAGAGAGGCTCTATCAGATTGGGTTGAAGCACAATAAACACCATCAAACAAAGATTCATAACCGAGAATATCTCGAACAGCATACGCGTGCGGATTTTGTCCTTATAGTTGTTCAAGCGGAAATGTATCATACCTGTAATGGAAAGCAACGCAACAAAACACAGGGTAAAAATCTCTGCACGGCTCACTACTTGCCAGTCGGCTAATGGTCCAAATTCAAGTAAGGCTTCAAAATGTGGTACTATCAGTAATGCATTACCTGAAAACACTCCGTAGGCAGCGATGAACCAATAGGGCAATATTAGTCCTAAGAGTGAAGCCACAATCATGCGCACATTACCTGCCATAATGTTAGTGAATAACAAAACCCATATAATCGGCACAAAATATAAGGTTTGAACAAACATAACACTCATTGTTCCCAATATCGCAAAGGCATAGAAAATTCTGCCAACAGCCCTCCCCTCCTGATAGATACTGAAGAAGAAAATGTAAAAAGCGATGGCAAGGACAGAAATAATGCTATTCGCAATATCTTCAAAAAGAAAGAACGCCATGGTCATAAGTACAAGATACGAGCATGAAACCATGCGGCTGAATATACGAATCAGGGCGTTCACATTATTCAACTGGAACATTAGGTAACCTGCAAAACCAAGCAAGGCCACCTGCAACCACCTGCCACCGCCAAACATACCTGACAGTGCACACATGGTTAGTACATAAACAGTGGTTGCAGGGAGCGCAATGCGACTCTCTGCAACCTTATTTTGAAATCTTTTAACGTTCAAATCTAATGAGAATTATAAATCCAGACCGATGTCTCTACGGAAATACTTGTCCGTAAACTCTATCTTCTGTGCTTGAGTGAATGAGTTCTGCAAAGCCTCTGACTTGTCCTTGCCATAAGAACTTACGGCAATAACACGTCCACCGTTTGTCACAACCTTGCCGTTTTGCATCTTTGTACCTGCGTGGAACACTACAGAGTCTTCAATCTTATCAAGACCAGTTATCTCGTAGCCCTTTGCATAAGTCTGCGGATAGCCGCCACTTACAAGCATTACACATACTGCAGCACGCTCGTCAAACTCAATGTCGCGCTTATCAAGGTTACCCTCTGCAACACCTTCAAACAAGTCAACGATATCGCTCTTCAGACGCAGCATTACAGTCTCAGTCTCAGGGTCGCCCATTCGGCAGTTGTACTCAATAACCATAGGTTCACCCTCGACATTGATAAGTCCGAAGAAAATGAAGCCCTTGTATTCGATGTTTTCTTCAGCAAGACCCTCTACTGTCGGGCGAATGATGCGATCTTCCACTTTCTGCATCCATTCCTTTGTTGCGAACGGAACCGGAGATACGCTGCCCATACCACCTGTGTTAAGACCCGTATCATGCTCACCGATGCGTTTGTAGTCCTTTGCCTCGGGCAGAATTTTATAGTTCTTACCATCAGTCAAAGCAAACACAGAGCACTCTATGCCGCTAAGAAACTCCTCAATTACCACACGGGCAGAAGCGTTGCCGAACATACCACCAAGCATCTCCTTAAACTCCTTCTTTGCCTCTTCAAGTGTGGGGAGGATAAGAACGCCCTTGCCTGCGCACAGACCATCGGCCTTCAGTACATAAGGAGCCTTAAGAGTCTCAAGGAACTTTAAGCCTTCCTCTACTGTTGTGCCGTCGAATGTCTCGTATTTTGCTGTCGGAATGTTGTGGCGCTTCATGAACTGCTTTGCAAAGTCCTTGCTACCTTCCAGAACAGCACCTGACTTTGACGGACCGATAACCGGAACGTTCTTTGTGCGCTCGTCGTTCTTGAAGTCATCATATACGCCCTTCACCAATGGATCTTCCGGTCCGACAATTACCATGTCTACACCATTCTCCACAACGAAGTTCTTCAAAGCCTCAAAGTCATCGGCTTTAATATCTACATTCTCACCGACATTCTGTGTGCCTGCGTTACCTGGAGCGATAAAGAGTTTCTCCACCTTTGAGCTTTGAGCGATTTTCCAAGCTAATGCATGCTCGCGACCACCGCTTCCTAACAATAGAACTTTCATTATATAATAATGTTTAATGATTAATGATTCGTGTTTTGTTGAAATTGCAGGAGGGTGTAACGGCAAATAGTTTAAGATGTTTACCGGCCGTTACGCCCTCCTGTTTATATAGATATTATTTCAAGTAATCCTCGAAATACTGTGTGATGCGCTCGTGCAAATGTACACTCTGATGACCGCGCATATTATGAGGCTCGCCTGGATACAAGAAGAAATCAGGCTGTGTGCCTGCGCCGATACATGCCTTGAGGAAAGTAAGGCAATGCTGCGGCACGCAAGTCGGGTCGTTATAACCCTGGATAATCTGGAGCTTACCCTTCAAATTCTTGGCAGTGTTAAGGAGCGATGTCTTTGCATAGCCCTCTGGGTTCTGCTGCGGTGTATCCATGTAACGCTCTCCATACATCACCTCGTACCACTTCCAGTCGATAACCGGACCACCAGCAACACCTACCTTGAACACGTCAGGATAGTTTGTCATAAGCGAAATGGTCATGAAACCACCATAGCTCCAACCATGAACGCCGATGCGGTCGGCATCTACGTAAGGAAGCGATTTGAGGTATTCAACACCCTTCAACTGATCCTTCATTTCTTCCTGACCAAGCTGGCGGAATGTGACTTGCTCAAACTCCTTGCCACGATTTTCCGATCCGCGGTTATCAAGAATGAAAAGAACATATCCTTTCTGTGCCATGTATGTTTCCCAACTGCGACTGCTATAGTGCCAGCGAGCATCAACGTTATGTGCGTGTGGACCGCCGTACACATAGACAACAGTAGGATATTTCTTGTTCGGATCGAAGTCTACCGGCTTAACCATACGCCAATATAAGTCGGTGGTGTTGTCAGCTGCTTTGATTGTACCACATGTGTACTCAGGAACCTTATAACCCCTCCACGGATCTTCTGCCTTAAAATAAGAGAAGCATTTGCCGTTTGCAACATTCACAATAGCAATATTGCGCGGAATATTTGGCTCCGAATAGTTGTCGTAGATATACTGTCCGCTCTTGCTCAAAGATGCAGAGTGCCAGCCCTTGCCACCTTCGTCCATACGTGTACGCTTGCCTGTTTTCAAATCAACAAAGAAAATGTTGCATTGAATCGGACTAATCTCGTTAGAAGAGATGATAATGCCCTTACGCTTTGCATTGAAGCCAAGGAAATCAAGAACTTCCCAATTGCCTTTGGTTATCTGCTTCACATCGAGCGACACGGTATTGCCTGCCATGCGGCTACCCGACTTGCCGATTGAGCAAAGATACAGATGGTTGTAGCCATCTTTTCTGCTCTGCATAAGGAATGAACTGTTGTCCCAAGGCAAGAAAACGATAGGATGAAGCGGCTCTACATACTTTGCGTCTGTCTCGCGGTAGAGTTCGCCAGTCTTTTCGCCAGTTGATGCGTCATAGCTTATGAGACGGCAATCGTTCTGATCGCGGTTAAGCTCGAACATATACACGGTCTTGTCGTCTGGCGACCACGCTATGTTTGTGAAGTAACGATCCGTTGGGTCACCTGCCTTTAGATAAACAGTCTTGCCAGTGTTTATATCAAACACACCAACAGTAACCTTGTGGCTTGTCTCGCCAGCCATCGGGTACTTCTCAGGAGCAAGAGTTGCTATGCGCGACTTGCCATTCTCCGGCTGGAAGCTAACTTCTGGTATATTTACAAGTGGATAGTCTGTCACCATGCTCTGGTCCATGCGATAGAAAGCAAGTTTCTCACCGCTGTTGCTGAAGAATGTGCCCTTACGGATTCCGAACTCATCACGATGAACGCTCTGACCGTAGACAATCTCACGTGAACCGTCAGTAGACAACTGCCACTTCTGGTCGCCACGTGATACATAGAGGTTGTTATCCTTAAGATAAGCGATAGCATCGCTCTTTGCGTTCATCTCAAGCATATACTCGCCGTCAACGAACTCGTTACATTTCTTCAATGAGCCACTCTTGAAGTCGATGGTATATATGTGTTCGCCGGTGTTAACCACAACGAGCGACTTGTCGGCATAAGGGAAAGATGCGCCACGCAAAGAGCGCACTTTAATATCCTTTGTCGGACCAGCCCATTGGTTAACCTGACTTACCGTGAAGAGCATTGTCTCCTTGCCGTTCTGCTTGTTCACAAGATAGCAAGCGTCAGATTCAACACGCACAAGCTGGTCGCCCCACCACACGCAGTTACGGTTTTGGGGCACGAAGTTGCGATAGTTCTTACCACCGAAGTTGAGATCTTCAAGTGTGAAAGATTTCAACTCCTGAGCATTCATGTTAAGTGAGGTGAACAACCCCAGCAAAACTGTAAAAAACTTAATCTTCATTGTCAAAATCTCTGTTAGAACGTTTTCTGTCACTCTTGCCATAGCGTGAGCCTTTGCCGAAAGATTTGCCGCCCTTGTCGTCGAAGCCTTTAGACTTAAAGCCCTTGCCTTTGAAATCTTTATCGTCACGATCGAAGCGGTCGCGTCCCCTTCTGTCGTTTCCGCCACGGCGTTCATCGCTCTGCTTGCGACGCTCTATAGAGTGGAATTTGAACGAGCGGATATCTGATTCTGCATTCTCCTCGTCTTCGTCAAGACGCTTCTTGAACTCGCGGTTCTTCTTGAAGCGATGCTTCTCTGCCATCTGACGCTTCTCATCCTCAGTCTTCACAATGCCACCCTCCTGACGGAAGTCCTTCATGGTGCCGTCGAAGATTGCGTACTTGCGGAATTCACACTCCAAAGATCCGTTGTAAACCGGAATCTTGATAGACGGCTTCAAGCCGATAGCTTCGAAACATTCCTCACGATAGCTGAGTACCCAAGCCTCGTTGCCCATGAAAGCGTGCTTCAGACGCTCGCCAATCATCTTGTATGTATTGAGCAAGTTCGGAGTAGAGATACGCTCACCATAAGGCGGGTTAACAACAAGCAGACTCTTCTCCTTTGGCTGAGTGAAGTCCTTGAAGTCGGCGTTCTCTACCGTAATATCATTAGAAAGACCTGCTGCACGCACGTTCAGACGCGCTGTGTTTACAGCCTTCATGTCGATATCGTAACCATAGATATGGTGTGTGAACTCACGCTCCTGCGAATCATCGTTGTAGATTGTATCGAACAACTCAGCATCGAAGTCAGGCCACTTCTCGAAAGCGAACTCCTTGCGGAAGATACCAGGGCTCATATTGTGAGCAATAAGCGCGGCCTCTACGAGCAAAGTACCCGAACCACACATAGGATCGATAAAGTCGGTCTCACCACGCCAACCTGTCATAAGAATCATACCTGCAGCAAGCACTTCGTTAAGCGGAGCTTCAACCGACTCCTGACGATAGCCGCGACGATGAAGCGACTCGCCACTTGAGTCAAGTGACAATGTCGCATCAGCCTCTGCTATATGGATGTTCAAGCGAATGTCTGGGTTGCTTACAGAAATATTAGGGCGTGTACCAGTATTCTCACGGAATTGGTCGACGATAGCGTCCTTGACCTTATATGTAACGAAACGTGAGTTGCGGAATTCTTCAGAATACACTACAGAATCGACTGAGAAAGTCTTTCCCTTTTCGATGTACTTACTCCAATCGATTTTCTTTACCTCTTCATAAACCTCATCAGCCGAGCGAGCCTTGAATCTTGCGATAGGCTTTAATATACGAATAGCTGTGTGAAGTTGGAAGTTTGCACGATACATCATTTCTTTGTCACCTGTAAATGACACCATACGACGACCTATCTGTACATTGTTTGCACCCAATTGGGTAAGTTCTTTTGCCAATACCGGCTCTAAGCCCATGAAGGTTTTGGCAATAAGTTCGAATTCATTCATATTTTTAATAAAAGCAATTGTTTCTTACGAAAGTTTAATCGGTACAAAATTACGAATAATTATCAAGAAACTACAATGATATAAATACAAACTTCAAAAATAAAACACATAAAAAGAAAAAGCGACCCATAATTGAGTCGCTTTTATAATAAATCAAATATTTGAGCCGATACCCGGACTCGAACCGGGGACCCACGCATTACGAATGCGTTGCTCTACCAACTGAGCCATATCGGCTTCTACTATTTGCTCAAATGCGATGCAAAGGTATCGTTTTTTTTCCTATACTGCAAATTTATACAGCCTTTTTTGGTAAAAAACTTTCTTGCAAGCGTCTTGTTAGAACCTGTAGCCAAGCGTAAGTATCAGTTGATGATGCTTGTTGCTCACCTTCTGGCCATCGCAGAAGTTATCGTATCCAGAGTCATATTTATTTTGATCTCCATTAACAGCATCTAAGTCTGAGTAGCTCATAAATGGGAAGAACTCACCAGTTGTACGACTATATTGATATGCCAAGTCTATAGAGAACTTCTTATATGTATAACCAACACCTGCAGTCACTCGATTTGTCGCATTCCAATTAGTATAATCGGTTGACGAACTATAATAAGTGCTATACGAGTTCAATGTTCCATCCTTGTAGCCATTCTTGTTATACATCGGCGAGACATAGTTGTAACCAAGGCGCACTGCAAGATTTGGCATAGGCTTGTACTCAGCACCAACCTTCACCGTAGATACACCCTTAAGCACATTCTTTATGTTGCCCTTCATTGCCTGGTCGCGTGAGGATTCTTCGTAGTAATTACCCCAATAGTCGTAAACGCCACCTTCATTTACGCGAATATCCGAATAGCTATAGTCAGCATATTCATAGGTGGCACCCAAAGCCAAGTGTTTACCTACCGTGTATCCAAGACTTCCGCCAAAACGCCAAGGGGTATAGAACTTATAATCGTATCGTCCGCTTGTGGACTTATTACCGTTACCACAGCCGTCAGCGAGTTTGCTTACCAGCGTTGTTCTGTTCTCTGTTTTCAGGTCGTACCAAGTCGGAGTGTGTACATACAAACCGACTCGGAATGGCGAGTCTTCTATTGGACGGAAGATAACACCTGCCTTTATGTCAAAGCCAGTACCAGATATGGTACGTTCGTCAGCAATTGTAACTGTACCAATTGGATTCTGTGCATTATTAACAAGTCGTTCTGTGTACTCTGAGGCATGACTGTAGTTTACATCATAGAGTCCAAACGTCAAACCCCAGTAAAAACGATTACGAGAGTTTCCGCTGATATTGAAGTTGTACTCTCCGATATATCCGCTTGTACCACGAAAGAAGTCGTATCCGTCAGCATTGTAGTATGCGGCTCGAAGATTGCCCGACGCATCTAATACTCCGCTGGCATCTCCAAGATAGTTTCCACCGTTATAGCCATTAGCGTTCATACCAACGAGTTGGGAGTTTTTATCGTTTAGCAATGCATTGCTATAAAGATAATCCACTTGGTTATATGGTAAGTCGGGATTATTGTTTGTTCCCCATTGGCTTGTGAGCTCTCCGTTACGTTTCTCCAAACGATACAAATCGTTGTAATTCTTCATGCTCGACAGTTTGTTCTGCGAAGCACCATTCAAACGTCCCGTAGCCGTAAGTATTTGGTTGAAATTACGGCTCTTTGTGTAACTTACACCAAAGTTGACATACGAATTTCTTCCAGAACGCATTGTATGCACAAAGCCAGCATGGTCGAAACTTGCTTTAGTCTTTCGTTTTCCAATATCCGCTGCATCCGATTGGCTGTTGAAGCCAAACGAACCACTTATCATACTACGACGAAAGAGTCCTATACCTGCAGGATTGGATGACATTGTAGAAATGTCGGCTCCCAATGCTTCCATAGCACCGCCCATACCTACATAGCGCGCTGTGCCATTCAAGTCTTTCGATGCAAGTTGCGCATTATCATATGTTTCTTGACCCATTGCTGCAACACCAAGCATTGCAAACGAAAAGGCTATTATAATCTTTTTCATTGCTAATCAGTTTAAATTAATATTTTGAAGTGCTAACCCTACAGCAACATATTATCGTCTGCTGCCAAAGCCGCCACCACGACTGCCACCGCTGAAGCCTCCGCCGTTATGACTACCTCCGCCAAAACCATTTCCGAAACTTCCACGATTGCTTCCAAATCCATTATTTCTGCCGTACGATGGTTGACCGTTTTGACGACGATTGTATTGCCAGTTCTGTTGGCGGTTATTATCGTAGCGAGAATTATTACGTACTGTTGTACGCTGACCAAAACTGTTGCGATGAGTGCGTGTTGTGGTGCGATTGTCGTATCTTACTCTGCTACCAAACCCTGATGCGGTGAAATTACGTGTAGGATTGGATCTACCTCGATATGAATAATATACATAAGGAACGCCCCATCCCCAATGAGGATAGTGCCATCCCCAACAATCATAATACCACGGAGTATACCATGGATTGTACCATGAATAATAGAAATTCCATCGTGAAGACCAATAAGGACGATATGGCGAATACCAACTATACGCTCCATACCAATATGGATCATTCCAATAGCTATAGAGCGACGGACAATAGTAGTCGTCGAAGCGTTCCATACGACGAGAATACACGAATTCATCGTTCATATCATCGAAATATTGAGCAGAATCCGACATTACCATGGCTGTTGAGTCAAGTGCTGCCAAATCATAGGTTCCGTCACCTTTCTCAAATACTATCACATCTTTACTCTGTTTCTTCGGAACAAAGTACATGTCATCATCCTGCGCCATCATCGGGAGTGAGATTACTCCAATTATTGCTGCCAATAACAATCTTTGTATCATAATAGTTTTGTTTTAAGTTCTACTATCACCAGCCCTCTACATACAAGGCTGCTACTTTTTCAACTACAAAATTAATGCGAAATATTATATAAGTATAGGGATTTTGCCTAAAAAGAATTAGGATTTTCCCTATTTTATGCTTTTTTTGCAATGTATACCACCATCAGACAAACAGTTTTGTTGGTTGTAACCGGATTGTAATATGTGTTTAAACATGGTGTAATACATAGCAAGTAATTTTGCAGCGTGAAAAAACCAAAGAATTAAACATAAATGGAAACAATTTATTTAGCGATTGTGGTCTTTCTGCTATGTCTGGCAGTATTTGACCTTTTTGTTGGAGTAAGTAACGATGCCGTCAATTTCCTTAACAGTGCCATTGGAGCGAAAGTGGCAAAGTTCCGCACGGTGCTCATCGTTGCTTCAGCAGGTGTGGCAATTGGCGCCGTAATGTCCTCGGGTATGATGGACGTGGCACGTCATGGTATTATGCAGCCAGCCAATTTCTCATTCTACGACGTGATGACCATCTTCCTTGCCGTCATGGTAACAGATGTTATTGTGCTCGACATGTTCAACACGCTCGGTATGCCGACCTCTACTACCGTTTCGCTCGTGTTCGAGTTGCTTGGCGGTACGTTCGTTCTTGCAGCTATCAAGATTGCAGCCGACCCGACGCTCGGCTTTGCCGACCTGCTTAACACGGACAAGGCGTTGAGCGTGATTGTCGCCATCTTTGTGAGTGTGGCTATCGCCTTCTTCTTCGGTATGATTGTGCAATGGCTCTCACGTATAGTGTTCACTTTTAATTATAAGAAGCACTCGCGCTACTCTATCGCACTCTTCGGTGGTATCGCCTTCACAGCTCTCTCCTACTTCATCTTCCTTAAAGGCTTGGGCAAGAGCCGCTTCATTGCAGAGGACGTTCGCACATGGATTGACAGCAACATCTCGTTACTGTTGCTCTACACGTTCATAGGTTCAACTATCATGATGCAGGTTCTGCACATGCTACGCGTCAACGTGTTCAAGTTCATCGTGCTCATGGGCACTTTCGCTCTTGCCATGGCTTTCGCCGGCAACGACCTTGTGAACTTCATCGGTGTGCCTCTCGCCGGTATGGATTCGTTCCGCGACTACATGGCTAATAGCAATGGCATTGGCGCGAGAGACTTTATGATGACTTCGCTTATGGAGTCGGCACAGACACCTTCGATCTATCTACTTGCTGCAGGCGTAGTCATGATTGTGGCTATGGCTACTTCAAAGAAAGCACGCAACGTGATTAAGACCAGCGTTGACCTCAGCCGTCAGGACGAAGGCGACGAGATGTTCGGCTCGAGCCGTGCTGCACGCAGTATTGTACGCGTCACTCAGGACGGCAATGGTTGGGTAATGCAGTACATGCCGAAGTCTATCTCACGCTGGATTGACAGCCGCTTCAACAAGCAGGAGGCAGAGCTTAACGACGGAGCTGCGTTCGACGTGGTTCGTGCAGCCATCAACCTCGTGCTCGCATCAATGCTTATCACGATTGGCACCAACTATAAGTTGCCACTCTCTACAACATACGTTACGTTCATGGTGGCAATGGGTTCTTCGCTTGCCGACCGCGCTTGGAGTCGAGAAAGTGCCGTATTCCGCGTGACAGGTGTTATCAGCGTAATCGGTGGTTGGTTCATCACCGCAGCCGTAGCTTTCGGTGCTTGTGCCCTTGTCTGCCTGATAATGTTCTATGGCGGCATACTTGCTAAGATTTTATTCATGGTTTTAGTAGTTGCGTTGCTCATCAAGAGTAACCGCAAATATGCAAGCAAGGAGAAAGAGGGCGAGAAGGAAGACGTATTCCGTCTGATGATGCGCACCCGCGATCCGGAAATTGTGCTCGACCTACTTATGAAGCACGTATCACGCACACAGAGCTTCATGACACGCTTTGCTATCGACGAATTTAACAACATAATCGACGGTTTGGAGAACGAGCGCACACGTACTCTGCGCAAAGTGAGCAACGAACTGAGCAAAGAGAAGGACATGCTAAAGAAGTTTCGCCGTCAGGAGTTGCTCGCCCTTAAGCGTGTTCCGACAGAGATTGCAATAGAACGCAACACATGGTTCCATCTGGGCATCAACTCTTCGGAGCAGTACATCTACTGTCTGCGTCGTATTCTCGAACCGATAAAGGAGCATGTGGACAATAATTTCAACCCTATTCCACAGGTCTACATCAACGAGTTCCGTCCGCTGCGTGCTACGATCAACGACCTGATGCAACAGACCGAGACACAGATTTCAACATGCCGTTTCGAACATTACCGCGACACTCTTGCACTTGCAGACAAATGTAAGGACGAACTCTCTATTGTCCGTAAACGCCACATCGACCGCATCACGGAGATGAAGGACAACAACCTACTGCAGGTATCGCTCGTATATCTCAATCTCCTGCAGGAGAGCCAGCAGCTGCTCAGTAACATGCGCCACCAGCTGAGAGCAGCCAAGAAATTCATGGAAAACTAACAATAGACTTCCATAGTAACTGATTAATTGAAAAGACCCTGCCAATTCTTTTAGGCAGGGTCTTTTGCTTTAAACAAGTTCAAACACGCCTGTCGGCTGTTTGCGTCTAAGTACATCGAGTTTCACCTTAATGCCTGCGTCAGAAAGAGCCTGCTCAATCGACTTGCGAGCCAATTCAGGGTGATTGTTCTCTTCGCTTAGATGGCAGAGCCATATGTGCTTTAGGCGTTCTGTATAATTTTCTACGAGTGCTGCACCACATTGTGCATTACTCAAATGCCCGGTTCCGCATTGTATACGTTCTTGCAAATGGCGTGGATAGGGACCGTTTTGTAGCATTTGCAGATCATAATTAGCTTCTATAACGAGATAGTCTGTATTGCGGATGATAGCTTTCATTTCCTCTGTAATATGACCAACGTCGGTGAGTAAGGTAAACACAACACCTTCATACTCTATTGAGTAACCAACATTGTCTGAACTATCGTGTGGCACTCCAAATGGTGTAATATGGAACCCACTTGCCTCGAAAGCCTCTCCCTTAACCACATAATGACGATTTGCTTGCGCAAGTTTCAGTTTCATACAATAGTTATTGTCCATCCCGGAATGGACAAGGCGTGTTGCATACACAGGAAGGTTTAGCTTCTTACTGAGGCTTCCCACTGATTTGATGTGATCAGCATGATCGTGTGTCACGAGTATTGAACTGAATCCTCCAGGCATGTGCAAGCCATAGTCGCCAAAGTGTTTTTTAAGGCTTCGTGTTCCTACACCTACATCGATTAAAAGTCCATCGTGCTCAGTATATATATAGTAGCAGTTGCCACAACTTCCGCTGCCAAATGATATAAATTTAAACATTGCTATATTATAAGGTAATGAGAAATCTGTAGGGGTTTTGCATTACAAAGTTATTAAAAAATATTGGTTTTGCACAAAACTTTAACGACATTTTGCCTAAACTATAAACAAACGTACAATATACCGATAGTAATGAAGATGCAATGTTTTGTTCGTAAAAATGCTCGAATCATTATAAAAATCAGTAACTTTGCATATTTAAAATGGTATATTTACAAATAACAAATATATGATGGATACGAGAAGCAATGGTCGTACACATAATTGGTTTGGCGTTGTAGGACTTTTAATAGCACTGTTGCTGATGGGTTCATGTTCATACAGTGAGGAGAAAGCCATAGAGCAGAGTGCAGTCAGTTTTGCTCAAAAATACTTTAACTTGCACTATTGCCAAGCATTATCAGAATGTACACCCGAATCAAAAAAATGGGTGCGTCTTAAGGCATCGAACATAACGCAAGAAGATTTAGACATACTCAACACCCAAGCCGATTCTGCGACATGTACGGTAGAATTGGTAGAATTTGACGGTGATAGTGCAACCACCATTGTGGAAGTGTGCAATTTCCTCAACTGTGACTCAATCGGCGAACCTGGCGTAATTTGTTCCAATGCCAAATTCAAGCTAACACTAAAAAAGATTGGCAAACAATGGAAGGTAGATATACAAAGTCCAATTAAAACAAGTATTTAAATAACAGATATATTTAAACAACAGATATAGATGATTTCAATAGAACAACTGTCAGTAGAGTTTGGTGTTAAGCCACTGTTCCGCAACGTAAGTTTCGTAGTGAACGACCGCGACCGCATAGCACTTGTGGGCAAGAACGGAGCAGGAAAATCAACTATGCTGAAGATTATATGCGGGCTGCAGAAACCTACCGAAGGCAATGTGGCGATACCTACTGATACCACAATCGGCTATCTGCCGCAGGTGATGGTGTTGCAGGATAACACAACCGTAAAGGAAGAGGCACGCAAGGCGTTCGCCGACACAGCTAAGCTTAAGGCACAGATAGAGGAGCTCAACCGACAGATGGCTGAGCGCACCGACTACGAGAGTCCTGAGTATGCCGAGCTGGTGGAGAAGTTCACACAGAAGCACGACCACTACATGATGATAGGTGGCGACAACTATGAAGCAGAGATAGAGCGAACGCTTACAGGTCTTGGCTTCACACGCAACGACTTCGAGCGCCCAACGAAGGAGTTCAGCGGCGGTTGGCGTATGCGTATTGAATTAGCGAAAATTCTGTTGCGCCACCCCGACGTACTGCTGCTCGACGAGCCTACCAACCACCTCGACATAGAGAGTATCGGTTGGCTCGAACGCTTCCTACAACAGAGCGCAAAGGCTGTAGTATTAGTTAGCCACGACCGAGCGTTCATCAACAACGTCACAAACCGCACCATAGAGATATCGTGCGGTCAAGTGAACGACTACAAGGTGAAGTACGATGAGTACGTGAAACTGCGCGCCGAACGCCATGAACAGCAATTGCGTGCTTACGAGAATCAGCAAAAGGAAATAGCTGATATCAAGGACTTTATAGAACGCTTCAGATACAAGCCGACAAAGGCTGTGCAGGTGCAGAGCCGCATCAAGCAGTTGGAGAAGATTGTGCCTATCGAAGTAGACGAAGTGGACAATGCAACGATGCACCTAAAGTTTCCGCCGTGTCTACGTTCGGGCGACTACCCCATCATATGCGAGGACGTGCGCAAGGACTACGGCGAGCATACCGTGTTCAAAAACGTAAATCTCACAATAAAACGTGGCGAGAAGGTGGCGTTCGTTGGCAAGAACGGCGAGGGAAAGTCGACGCTCGTGAAATGCATAATGGGCGAGATTCCGTTCACGGGAAACCTAAAGGTGGGCCACAACGTGCAGATTGGCTACTTCGCACAGAACCAGGCGCAACTGCTCGACGGCGAGATAAGCGTGTTTGACACAATCGACCGCGTGGCTAAGGGCGACATACGTCTGAAGATAAAGAATATTCTCGGAGCGTTCATGTTCGGAGGCGAGGCAATCGACAAAAAGGTGAAGGTATTGTCGGGCGGCGAGCGTAGCCGTCTGGCTATGATAAAGTTGCTGCTAGAGCCGGTGAACCTGCTCATTCTCGACGAGCCTACCAACCACTTGGACATGGCATCGAAGGAGGTGCTGAAGGAGGCTATCAACGCCTTCGACGGCACGGCTATCATCGTCAGCCACGACCGAGAGTTCCTTGATGGTCTTGTGTCAAAGGTCTATGAGTTTGGTGGTGGTGCCGTGCGTGAACACTTGGGGGGCATCTACGACTATCTGCGCGCAAGAGACATCAATAATCTCAACGAATTGTCGGCAATGAATTCACAGTCGGCAGCGTCCACAACAGCCTCTACACAAACAAACGATGATACAATAACTAATTCAGGAAAAATCAGCTACGCCGAGCACAAGGAGCAACAAAAGAAGATACGCCGTGTAGAGAAGCTAATAAAAGAGTCGGAAACAAAAATTGAGGCAATGGAGAAGCGAATTGCCGAGATTGACACATTGCTTTGTCTGCCAGAGAATGCTGCCGACATGACTCTCATTAACGAATACACCGAGATAAAATCGAGAATGGATGAAGAAGAAGAGCGTTGGACTGAACTCTCTGAGGAACTTGAAGCACTGAAATAATAGCGTCCATACACAATTAATACGTATAAACGCCACATAGTTACAAAGAAAATTCGTAACTTTGCGCTTGCTATCATCAATGGCAGTAAAAATAACAGAACGAAGATGTTAATAGATTATCAAAAAGCAAATATATATCAGGCAGACGGAACTGTGCTCAACGACGTTGACTTTCAAGTTGATGCCGACCAGTTTGTTTATGTAATTGGCAAAGTTGGTTCGGGCAAATCATCGCTCTTGAAAACAATATATTGCGAAGTAGATTTCGACAAAGACGATGCCGAAAAGGCAGAGGTCTTAGGTCGTGATTTGCTCAGCATAAAGCGTCGAGATATCCCTGCGCTACGTCGTGAGATGGGTATCATCTTTCAAGATTTTCAACTGCTGCACGATCGCAATGTGTACAGAAATCTTGAGTTCGTGCTGCATTCCACAGGTTGGAAGTCGTCCAAAGAAATTGCTGCGCGCATAGAGCAGGTGCTTGAAGCTGTAGGTATGCAGGACAAGAAGTTGCGTCTGCCACATGAATTATCTGGTGGTGAGCAACAGCGCATCGCCATTGCACGTGCTTTGCTTAATAGTCCTAAGATTATCATCGCAGACGAACCTACAGGTAATCTCGATCCTGAGACAGCGGAAAAGATTGTCGGTTTGCTCTACGAAATAAGCCATACGGGTACCGCAGTCGTATTCTCGACCCACAACCACGGACTCATTGAGAAATTCCCTGGTAGGGTGTTCAAGTGTGAAGATGGCAAGTTATGTAATGTCACAGATAAATATAACAAGTAAACGTATAAAACAAATAATAAAACAATAATGAAAGTAATGAAATTTGGAGGTACCTCTGTAGGTACTCCGGAACGCATGAAATCCGTTGCGACAATGGTCTCTGAGTCTGGAGAACAAGTGTTTGTTGTGTTGTCTGCAATGTCAGGAACAACAAACTCACTCATAGAGATTTCCAATTACCTCTACAAGAAGAACTCCGACGGAGCTAACGATGTAATCAATAATCTTGAGCAGAAATACATGCAGCACGTAGAGGAACTCTACTCTACCGACGAATACAAACAGCGCACTCGCGAATTTCTTGCATCAGAGTTCAACTATCTCCGTTCGTTCACAAAAGACCTCTTCACAAGCTTTGAGGAAAAGAATATCGTAGCGCAGGGAGAAATTATTAGCACCAACATGGTTACAAACTTCCTTTTAGAGAAGGGCGTAAAGGTGGTTCTGCTTTCAGCTTTCGACTTTATGCGTACTGACAAGAACGCCGAACCCGACACTCACTACATCAAAGAGAAGTTGGCTGCGGTAATGAAAGAAAATGAGGGCTATCAGGTATATATCACTCAAGGATTTATATGTCGCAACGCTTATGGTGAGGTAGACAATCTGTTGCGTGGTGGTAGCGACTTCACAGCATCGCTTATTGGCGCAGCCTTGCCTGCTGAAGAGATTCAGATTTGGACAGACATCGATGGTATGCACAATAACGACCCACGTGTAGTGGACAAGACAGAAGCTATTCGTCAGCTCAACTTTGAAGAGGCTGCCGAACTTGCATACTTCGGTGCAAAGATTTTGCACCCAACATGCGTGCAGCCAGCTAAGTTCGCAGGTATACCAGTACGCCTTAAGAACACTCTCGACCCTAAGGCAGAGGGCACTATCATTGATAACGTGTTGCTCAGAGGCAAGATAAAAGCTGTTGCCGCTAAAGACAACATCACGGCTATCAAGATTAAATCGTCGCGAATGCTCTTCGCAACCGGCTTCCTTCGCAAGGTGTTTGAGATATTCGAGTGCTACCAAACTCCTATTGATATGATTACAACGAGTGAGGTTGGTGTATCGATGAGTATCGACAACACGTCTCACCTCAACGAGATTGTAGACGAACTGAAGAAGTATGGCACCGTAACCGTCGACTCGGACATGTGCATCGTATGCGTTGTGGGCGACCTCGACTGGAACAACCTCGGCTTCGAAAGCATTGTCTTGGACGCGATGAAGAATATCCCCGTGCGTATGATTTCGTATGGTGGAAGCAATTATAACATATCATTCCTTATCAGAGAAGCTGACAAGGAACGCGCATTGCAAAGCCTCTCCGACGTGCTCTTCAACAACAAGTAAAGAAGAACAACGTTAGATATTAAGATTATAGGAGTTAACTTAGGACAATGGCATAGCCACGCGAAGTTAACTCCTAACATTATTTTATAGTAATAACCATTAAATGCACAAAGAATGTTTTCGGTTGACAAGTTAAATAGCATAGCAACACCCTACTACTATTACGACACGCAGTTGCTGCGAAAGACGTTAGAAGTTATAAAACAAGAATGTGAGAAGCATGAAAACTTCCACGTTCACTATGCCGTGAAAGCAAATGCCAATCCGAAGATATTGCGTATCATCAGCCAGTATGGTTTTGGTGCCGACTGCGTGAGTGGCGGCGAAATAAATGCGGCTATCGAGGCAGGTTTTCCTGCTGACAAGGTGGTGTATGCAGGCGTGGGCAAGAGCGATTGGGAGATTAATCTCGGACTGGAGAAGGGCATCGCCTGTTTCAATGTCGAATCGATTGCCGAACTGGAGGTTATCGAAGAGTTGGCAGTGGCAGCCAACAAGACTGCTAATGTTGCTTTCCGAATCAATCCCAATATCGGTGCCCATACACATGCAAACATTACGACCGGACTCGCAGAGAATAAGTTTGGTATAGCAATGCAAGACATGGAGAATGTAATAGAACGTGCAACAACGATGAATAATATCAATGTTGTTGGTCTGCACTTTCATATTGGTTCTCAGATACTTGACATGGGCGACTTCAAGGCATTATGTAATCGCATTAACGAGCTGCAAGTGCAACTTGATAAGCACCATATATATGTTCAAAGCATTAATGTAGGCGGTGGACTCGGCGTGAACTACGACTCACCCGACCATCAGCCTATACCCGACTTCAAAGAGTATTTTCACACGTATGCTAAGCATCTCCGTCTGCGTGAAGGTCAACAGCTACATTTCGAACTTGGACGCTCTGTCGTCGCTCAATGTGGTTCGCTCATCTCTCGTGTGCTCTACGTAAAGCAAGGCTCACATAAACAGTTCGCCATTCTTGACGCTGGCATGACCGACCTCATACGTCCGGCTCTTTATCAAGCGCTGCACAAGATTCAGAACCTCACGAGCAACGAGCCAACAGAAGTTTACGATGTAGTAGGACCTATCTGCGAGTCGAGCGATGTCTTCGCTAAGGCCATCGACCTCAATAAGTGTCATCGTGGTGACCTCATTGCTATACGCTCAGCCGGTGCATACGGTGAGATAATGGCAAGCGCATACAACTGTCGTCAATTGCCTAAAGGTTACATTACAGAAGATTTGTAAATAATCAGAAATGTTTATCGATAATATAACAATCATAATAAGTATCATTGTTCTGCTACTGACCATTGCATCGGTAGTAGCCAATCCTTTTTTCCGTTCTATTAAGACCAAGAGCACCAAAGATACCACAATTGAATTGCCCCCACTTACTGTTGTTGTGCTCTCACAAAACAATGTGGAGGCACTTGACAAACACCTGCCACTTATCTTTTCGCAAGATTATGCACCAGGCTTTGAAGTCGTAGTTGTTGGCGAAAAGGGCGACCTCGACTTAGAGGCAGTACTTGCTAAATACGCTGACAACAAGAACCTTTATGCTACGTACATCCCCAAGCATTCGCTTTTTATGAGCAAACCTAAGTTGTCAGCCTCATTGGGCATAAAGGCAGCCCACAACAATTGGGTCATTATGCTTAATGCTTCGTGTGCACCTGCTTCTGACAAATGGCTGCAAACCATTGCAGAAAGCATAGATAACAATACAAACCTTGTTCTCGGCTACTCCAACTATAAGGATGACGTGAAGCCCTATCGTCGCTTCATACGTCTTCGTGAAGCTTGCTATTATCTGCGAGCAGCTGCACATGGTATCGCTTACCGTTCTACTGGTGCAAACATCGCATTCAGACGTTCCGAGTTTATCAGTGGCGATGGCTATCGCGGCAACTTGCAGCACGTGTATGGCGAATACGATTTCATAATAAACAAGTTTGCAAGACCCTACTCTACAGCTATCACATTGCTACCAGACTCATTCGTACACAACGATTGTCCAACTAAAAAGACCTGGACAGAATATTGTATAGCCAACAGTCATGTAGGTCGTCACCTTGAGCGTAAAGCCCTAATGCATCTATCCTACATAACCGATGCACTGTTTATGTATATCAACTATGCCGTCCTAATCACAACAGGCGTATTTGCAGTCCTAACTGGCAGATGGATTGCTTTGGCTGTTGCAGCGTTGTGTCTCATAGCAACAATAGCATTGCGTATATTTTTCGTAAAAAGAAAATGTAATATCTTCAGTGAGCACCTATCCGCATGGTCTATCCCATTCTACGAATTGTCGCTTTTGTGGTTCGATATACTCACCAAACTGCGCTATATAAGAGCAGACAAACACGATTTTTCTACGCATAAAATATGAGAATCAAATTTATAAGTCTCTTAAAAAGCACTGCATCCCCTTTGAACAAGGAATTGCCGGACACTATCGCCGATAATATTAGTAGCATTGGCGATGTGGAAGTTGTGGACAATGCTCCCGACCTTGTGCATGTGTTTGGCAAGTGGTCTGGCACTACTGCCACAACCATGAAGGGCTACACGCACAAAGGTATTCCCGTTGTTTTCACATCAGCGAATGGATTGGTAGATGTTCTCCCTCCACATTCCCTCATGCTTGCCCCAACAGTATTTCATTGCTGCGGACCAGCAGAAGCAGAACTTATAAAGAAATTGTTACCCAAAGCATCTGTTAAGGTCATTGCCAACGAGCAATTCACTTTAACAACCGACCGCACAACCATGCTCCGACAGTTCAACGACCTATATGCTAAGGTGTACAACGAACATGAAGCAAAGGTAATGTCTGAAATCAACAACAAGGTTAGGACGTTGAACATTTCTGACCATGCCATTAACGAAATATGCTCTCAATTGCTATATCTGCAATACGCTTTCCGACGCGAAACGATACGCCAGAGATTGCTTGATAACCTTTCCGACACACTGATTAATAGCAACTACGATGAAGAATCAATGCGTCAAGCACTTGACACCTTGAAAATTTCGTCCTTTGCCACATCCGTAATGGCACTACTCGAATCCAATTCGCATCTCACAGAGGGCTTTATGCCCATAGCCGCATCTGCCGACAAAACAACGAAACAGATGCAAAAGCACATTATATAACTCTCAACATCACTACATTGAACATGAGAAAAGATCATAAAGTCACAGCCAATGATATGAAATACCTGCAACTGCTTGCCCAGTCATTCCCGAACATCCCTGAAGCAAGCACCGAGATTATCAATCTGCAGGCCATTCTCAATCTTCCTAAAGGTACCGAGCACTTCGTTGCCGATATTCATGGCGAATACGAAGCATTCCTTCACATTCTGAAGAATGCTTCGGGCAATATACAACGCAAGGTGAACGAGCTTTTTGGCAATCTGATGCGCGAATCGGATGCACGCGAGCTCTGCACACTGATATACTACCCCGACCAGAAACTCGAACTGATAAAAGCAGCCGAGGAAAACATCGACGACTGGTATCACATCACCATACACAACCTGGTAGCAGTATGTCGCTTGGTATCAAGCAAGTACACACGTTCGAAGGTTCGCAAGGCACTACCACGCTCCTTCTCATACATCATACAGGAATTGCTGCACGAGCGCACAGACGATGCCAACAAAGCAGACTATGTCAACGTCATCATCGACACAATCATATCTACTGGTCGTGCCGACGATTTCATCATTGCCATCTGCAACGTGATACAACGCCTGTCTATCGACCAGTTGCACATCCTCGGCGACATCTTCGACCGCGGTCCTGGCGCACACATCATTCTCGACACCCTCTCGCGCTACCACTCTTGGGACATACAATGGGGTAATCACGATGTGCTTTGGATGGGCGCAATGGCAGGCAATCGCGCATGTCAGTGCAACGTCATCCGACTCTCGCTGCGCTACGCCAATATGACAACCCTCGAAGAGGGCTATGGCATCAACCTCATGCCGCTTGCCACATTTGCCATGGACACCTATGGCGACGACCCTTGTGAGGAATTTATCCCTAAGATTTCGTCTGCCGACTCTGCACGTGTCGACGAAAAGTCGATACGTCTTGCTGCCCTAATGCACAAAGCCATAACTATTCTGCAGTTTAAGGAGGAGGCTGCCATCATCAAACGCCACGCCAAGTGGAAGATGTCCGACCGACTCATGCTTAACTACATCGACTACGACAAGGGCACAATCACTCTCAACGGCAAGGAATATCCGCTCAAGAGCAACTCCTTCCCCACCATCGATCCCAAACACCCCAATCGTCTCACACCCGAGGAGAAGCAGCTCATGGACAAGATCAACCACTCGTTCCAGGTGAGCGAGAAACTGCACAAGCACATACGCCTGCTCCTTCAACATGGTTGCATGTACGCTGTGTTCAACAACAACCTCCTCTTTCACGCCTCCATACCTCTCGACGAAGACGGAAAGCTGAAGGAGGTAGAAATCATCCCTGGCACAACCTGCTCGGGCAAAGACCTGCTATATAACATCGGTATGCTCATCCGCTCAGCTTTCCAAACCGACTCTACACCTGAGGAACGCAACTACGCCATCGACTACTTCCTCTATCTGTGGTGTGGTCCCGACAGCCCACTCTTCGACAAGTCGAAGATGGCCACCTTCGAACGCTACTTCATTGACGACAAGGAGACGCACACCGAAGAGAAGGGCAACTACTTCAAGCTACGCGACAACGAGCAGATAGTAGACAATATCCTTGATGCCTTCGACGTAGTAGGCGACAATCGCCACATCATCAACGGCCACGTACCCGTACACGTATGCAACGGCGAGAATCCCGTAAAAGCTAACGGCAAACTCATGGTCATTGATGGTGGTTTCTCGCAGCCATACCATAAGGAAACCGGCATTGCCGGCTACACCCTCGTCTACCACAGTCGTGGGTTCGTTCTCGTACAGCACGAGCCGTTCACATCCACAATTGATGCCATACAGAAGTGCTCCGATATCAAGTCGTCCACACAGATAGTCGAAATGTCCTCGCACCGTATGCGCGTAGCCGACACCGACATAGGTCGCGAACTGAAAAATCAGATTAGCGACCTTCAACGCCTCCTATATGCCTACCGACACGGCTACATCAAAGAAGCCATACCCAACAAATAATTGTGTAATAACTTCACTCGCGAAGCGAGCTATCTTCCAATAAAATGAACAACCCAACCATTTGCGCCATCGCTACCGCCCCAGGTGGTGCGATTGGCATAATTCGCATCTCAGGAAGCGAAGCCCTCACTATAGCCGACCGGATATTCCGTCCCGTCGGCTCTAATGCCCCATTAGCCGACCGCAAACCCTACACACTCGCCTTCGGCAATATCGTCAACGCTGAAAACGAAGTCGTTGACGAAGTTCTCGTCTCCATCTTTCATGCTCCCCACTCCTATACTGGTGAGAACTCAGTAGAAATCTCCTGCCACGGCTCCGCCTACATACTGCAGCAGGTGATGTTCCTGCTCACCCAAAACGGATGCATTCCTGCCGGTCCAGGCGAGTTCACTCAGCGTGCATTCCTCAACAGCAAGATGGATCTCTCGCAAGCAGAAGCCGTAGCCGACCTCATCAGCGCTACCAACAAAGCTACACACGACATGGCACTCAGCCAGCTGAAGGGGCATTTCAGCAACGAACTCTCCGACTTAAGAGCACATCTCCTTAAACTCACATCGCTCTTAGAACTCGAACTCGATTTCTCCGACCACGAAGAACTCGAGTTTGCCGACCGCTCCGAACTCTACACCCTTGCCTGCGACATCCACCAACGTCTCGCCTCGCTCGCTCGTTCATTCAAAGTAGGCAACGCCTTGAAGAACGGTATTCTCGTAGCCATTGTCGGAAAAACCAACGTCGGAAAGAGCACCCTACTCAACCACCTGCTGCACGAAGAGAAAGCCATCGTGAGCGATGTGCATGGCACCACCCGCGACTTCATCGAGGACACCACCATCATCAATGGCATCCAGTTCCGCTTTGTCGACACAGCCGGCATCCGCACAACCGATGACGTTGTCGAGAACATCGGCATCGAGCGCACCTACCAGAAGTTACAGGAGGCGAAGATTGTGCTTTGGCTTATCGACCAACAACCCACCGAAGCCGAGATAGAGGACATCAAGGAGCGTGTGGCAGACAAGAAACTCATAATTGTGAGAAACAAGATTGATAAAAGCACAGCACATTCAACATTCAACATTCAACATTCAACATTTACGACTGTCGACATAAGTGCCAAATACGGTACCAACATCCCCGTTCTCGAACAACTCATCGTTGAAGCCGCCGACATACCCCAGCTCTCCGAAAGCGACATCGTCATCACTTCCGCACGCCACTACTCTGCTCTGCTCCTCGCAGACGAAAGTCTACAGCGTGTCATCGACTCAATGAACCTCGGATTAAGTGGCGACCTACTTGCCGAAGATCTCCGCATCGTCATCGACCATCTTGCAGAAATAACGGGCGAAGAGCGCATCACCCCCCAAGAAACACTTCAAAACATCTTCACTCACTTCTGCATCGGAAAATAAGTCGTGATAAACAACGATTAATATCGACAACGAATGATAGTTAAGGTGCTCAAAATGAGCACCTTTCTTTTTAGCCTTACTATTGGT